>Ga0302288_1000796_pt1 | contig 23168 bp, 12 predicted proteins | sample III_Fen_N1_1_FD_194549 | JGI IMG/M metagenome (GOLD analysis project Ga0302288, IMG submission 194549) | Peat permafrost microbial communities from Stordalen Mire near Abisko, Sweden - III_Fen_N1_1 | ecosystem: Environmental > Terrestrial > Soil > Wetlands > Permafrost | place: Sweden: Abisko...
TAAGAGTTCTCTTTCACGGTATGAAAGTATGTTTTTGTGGTATGAACATTCTTTTTCGTGGTATGAAAAATCGCCTTTTTTGCTTTTTTTCGCCGAATTTTGCAAATGTGGGGGTTCAAAAACGGAGATTTTTTGGCTATGACTGTTTTTTCGTGTGTGTTTTGGTGTTGTTTTTGGGGTGTTGTTTTTGTTTGCTTTTTATGGAAGGTATCCGATTGGTGACAGTGCAACCTGATGGCATTATATTGTGGTATAGTTTGACTATTTTTAAAAAACAGATCTATTATCCATGGTATAAATTGTTCATTGAATATTGAACCACATTCGGGGTTCAACTTGCTTTGGTCTTATTGAACCACCGGTTTTACTGATGGCTATTCACATATAATCCCTTTTGGGATTTATAAAAAACATTCTTAACTAAATGACATTGGGCTAAAGCTTGATATGTATTTACCATTAAGTCCGTCTGCTAAAGCAGACGGACTTAAAAATATATTCTAAAATTTACGATTATTTCCCCAATGTCGTTTAGTTAAGAGGTAATACTTATACAAAGCCCTGCGGGCTTAACTAAACGACATTGCCCTACAGGCTATTCAGTAGGTTTTATATCTGGCTGAACTCCTGTTGCATCAATCGGGAGGCACTCCGTGTAATTTTAAGCCTGAAACCGTTGTTGAATGGATGGTGGAGTGTACAGGTGTCTTCGTGAATCTTTGCAAGATACTTGATGTTGATTATCTGGCTTTGATTTATTTTAACAAAATAAGTGGAATATGCTAAAATGGATTCAGCATTGGTATTATATTTCAAAACAAGCTGGTTTTTATTCGACAAAACAACTGTCCAGTGTTTTTTTTCGCCCGAATATTCAAAATAAACAATCTCATTCAAATCGACAATCTGAAGCCCTGAATCTGTTGCGATCATAAATTTGGAGTAAAAAGGATCAATATCCTGCAATATTGCACGATTTGCATTTGTTGTCTTTCTATATTCAAAAAAGCGTTCCATAACCAGCATAAATTCGTCCTGCAGATATGGTTTAGGCAGGAAATCGAAAGCATATTCCCTGAATGCTTCTATAGCATATTTTTTATAACTTGAATACATAACCACCTGCATCGGCCAGTTAATGCGGTTGCGAAGCGACCTCAACAAATCGAGTCCCGTCATGTCGGGCATTTCCACATCAAGAAACAGTAAGTCGGGGCGAAGTTCCATTATCAGGGTTTCACCTGATTTGCCATCGGCTGCCGTACCAACTATTTGAATGTTGGTCAATGACGATAGTGAATGTTTCAGAAATAGGATACCTTGTTCCAGATCATCAATTATTGCGACTTTGTATTTAGGTTTTATCATATCAGGGATTCTATTTTTAGTGTATTTGCAGTAAATATAAATGAACCAGGTTTAAATTTTTAGTCCCCAAATATACTAATTTCAATGATATAGCAAAATTTCTATAGATTTTTCTGCTAAAAAAAAGAAGGATGCTAGGAAACAGTGGTGGTTGACGGTATTTAATAAAAAAAGAGGATTCCCTGTCCGGGAATCCTCTTTTCAAGATTTTGAGAGTGCGAGATTATTCAACCACAATCACACAATATTTTGAAACGCTCCAGAATTCTTCAGGATCGGTTATTTTTAAACTATCGACCTGACTTCCTGCAAAGTGAATAATATACGATTTACTTGGATGAACCGAAAGCAATTGAGCTTTTGGCGAAAATACTGGTATTCCGGTTGTCTTGGTAATATCTATTTGTGTAAAATATTCTTTATTGATATCTGATTTTAATGCTACTTTACCAAGAATTCCCTTTTTGTCAAGAATGCCCTTTTCTATAAGTTCTTTTTTTGAACCAATAACAAAATAGCCACGATTCAGTTTTGTGGTCTTTTCGGTAATCACTACCTGTTGTTGTTCAGCTTTAGCATTCAAGGCATCGATGTTTTTGAACAAACTGTCGTTAACAATATTCATTCCCGTAAGTTTTATTCTTAAAGCATCAATTTCAGCATCTTTTTCTTTAATGGCTGCTTCAAGACGGGTAATCATTTTTTTCATTTGTCCTATCTTGATGTTCATTGATCTAAACTGCTTTTGCATTCTAGCCATTTTACTCTTATAGAACTTTATTTTTTTGTACATCTCAAGGATGTCGCTTTGAATTTGATCTTTTTGCGATTGTGACAATTCGCCGGGTGCCGAAACATTTACAATCTTTTCTTTTTCTTTAATATCATTCAATGTTCCTTCAATCTCATTGAAAGCCAATAGGAATTGGTTGATTGATGAATCACGTGTTTCTGTTGTTTTTGCCAGACTATCGCGTTGAGCTTCCAGTTTTTTAATCTGATCATCGGACATTCGATTGCAACTGAACAAAACAGTGGCAATTGATAATGCAAATACAATTTTTTTCATTTTGTCGTTTTTTTAGTTTTTGACTTTTTTTATTCTGTCTTTATAAATTCGATGCAAAGCTATAAAAAAAATCTGTAAATGTTTTTTAGTAAGCCATTATTTATTACCTTCATACATTAATTTTGTAAATAATAAAAATCTAACTATCAAATAAATACTTTAATAAAATGGCAGATTTCATATATCAAAAACCATTTCCACTGAGCGAAGACAAAACGCAATACCGTCTTTTAACCAAAGATTACGTATCGACCGTTCAATTTGAGGGAAGAACAATTTTAAAAGTTGATCCAAAAGGTATCGAATTACTTGCTCAGGAAGCTATTGCAGATGTATCGTTCTATCTGCGTCCGGCTCACATGGAAAAGCTTGCAAAGATCCTGAAAGATCCTGCAGCCAGCGACAACGACCGATTTGTTGCTCTGACAATGATTAAGAACCAGGTCGTTTCGGCCGAAGGTCAGTTACCAACCTGTCAGGATACGGGAACTGCAAATGTTGTAGCTAAAAAAGGTGAAAACGTGTGGACAGGAAGCGACGATGCTCTCTATATTTCGAAGGGAATCTACAACACGTATCAGGCAAAGAATCTTCGTTATTCGCAGATTATCCCTTATAAGATGTTCGAAGAAAAGAATTCAGGCACAAACCTTCCTGCTCAAATTGATATCTTTTCGGAAAAAGGCAATAAGTATGAATTTCTGTTTGTCACCAAAGGTGGCGGTTCGGCCAACAAAACCTATCTGTATCAGGAAACACCAGCATTACTTAACGAACAATCATTGACAAAACTGTTGAAAGATAAGGTTAAAACATTAGGAACAGCAGCTTGTCCTCCCTACCATCTGGCAATTGTGATTGGTGGAACATCGGCCGAATTGAATCTGAAAACAGTAAAACTGGCATCAACAGGTTATTATGACAATCTTCCAACGGAAGGAAACGTTGGTGGACAAGCATTCCGTGACCTTGAATGGGAAGCCAAAGTGCAGCAAATCTGCGAAAATCTGGGAATGGGAGCACAATTCGGAGGTAAATATTTAACCCATGATGTTCGTGTAATCCGTATGCCACGCCATGCAGCATCATGCCCGGTTGGAATGGGAATCAGCTGTAGTGCCGATCGCAACATCAAAGCAAAAATTACCGCCGAAGGTCTGTTTATTGAACAAATGGAAAAGAATCCGGCTAAATATCTACCGGAACACGAACTTCAATTTATTGCTCCGGTAGAAATAGATCTTGATCAACCAATGGAAAAGGTTCGTGAGATATTAAGCAAATATCCGGTCAAAACCCGTTTAAAATTAAAAGGAACCTTAATCGTGGCACGCGACATTGCTCATGCCCGCATCAAAAAAATGATTGCCGACGGCAAACCAATGCACGACTATTTCAAAAATCATCCTATATACTATGCTGGTCCTGCAAAAACACCGCAAGGAATGGCTTCGGGAAGTTTCGGACCAACCACAGCGGGTCGGATGGACTCTTACGTTAATGGTTTTATGAGCCTTGGTGGTTCTTTGATAATGGTTGCAAAAGGAAATCGTTCGTCGGTGGTTCGCGACTCTTGCAAAGAATTCGGTGGATTCTATCTTGGATCAATTGGCGGTCCTGCTGCAATTCTTGCAAAAGACAGCATCAAAAACGTTGAGCTTGTCGATTTCGAAGATTTGGGAATGGAAGCTGTTAGAAAAATTCAAGTTGAAGATTTTCCTGCATTCATCATCTGTGATGATAAAGGAAACGATTTCTTCGATGAATTTATTTAATTTAGATTTTTAGAAAGGGAAGGCAGTCTGTAATAGTACAGACTGCCTTTTTTCATTTAAACACTATTTAGTCCAGATCTCCACTATTCCGTTGGCTGCAAAATATCCAAACAAACGAACAGCTTCAGTTATTTCGTACGTTTTATGTGAAACAATTTGCTTCCCTGTTAATTGCCGTATCAACATTTTTCTATCGGTTACCCATGTTCCGTTAATACTATAGCTGCATTGCGGATGCAACAGAATCCACAGTTTCAGTTCTGTAGGCAATTGCTTGATGTTTTCATTAACCCCCGGTTTCGTATTGATGAATACATACGTTTTCCCATTTGCCTGCTTATCCATATAACAGGAATCTATGAGTGCCTCGTTCAGTCCTATTCTCTTCATATTGTAAGATGAATCGACAGTGATACTGTCAATCACGAACATAATTGAGGGGTATGCTTTATTTCTCCTAAATTTTAACGTTTTGGCATTATGTTGTGTGCTGACAGCCGTTTTTATTCTGGCACCTTTTGATGTCACTAAAATAACTCCGTTTGCTCCTCGTGAACCATATATGGCACAAGCCGAGGCATCTTTCAGAACGCTGATTGATTTTATCTCCGATGGATTAATTCGTGGGGGACCGTTTTGCGGAATACCATCTAGAACATACAAGGGATCGGAATTGTTGATTGATCCTACTCCACGTATTCTTACAACAGACTCGGAGCCAGGACTTCCTGATTCAATAATCTGAACTCCGGCAGCTTTTCCTTGAATTGCCTGATCGACACCAATAACAGGTCGGTTTGCAATATCATTTCCCGAAATCTGACTGACGCTTCCAGTTACATCGGTTTTCTTTTGAACGCTATAACCAACTTTAACAACCTCTTCAAGGGTTTTCGTACTATTTAAACCAACAGAAACTGGTTCGCCAACAGCCAGATTACTTACTCCCTGAGGCAACGGCAACGGTTGATTCACTGATTGATATTTGCCCGTTTTATTCCGGACTAAAGAATCGGCGGCAATAAACGAGGTGTATTGCGTAAGCAAATTGTATTTCAACCCTAATTGTGTAATAATTTTCTCCTGACTTTCGCTGATTCGTTTTTCAGCATAATAGCTGTTAATCAATGATGAATCGTAATACTGGTCGTAATCGGAAAAATATTTAATACGATTGCGTGCCCAGAGATATCGTAATGCTTCATTCCCTTTATTTGATGCAGAGTCGAGACTGAGTTTCAAAGTACAGGCTTTCTTTCCGCTGATTCCTTTTATCGTTATTGATCCCGTTGCTTTTCCTGTATATTTACCATAAACAAGGATAGGCCGTTTTGCAAAAATATCGGGAACGGTTTTCGGTTCCACATCATACACGTTCATTGTTCCCCAATCAATGGAAATATTCGTAAAAACAGGACTGTTAATCAACGAAACAAAAGCATTGCCTTTCGTCTGTGCTTCATTTGGATCGGTTACGATAAATGGTTCACCACAACCCGCATAAGCTAATCCTTCAATCAGATAACGATTGACCGATGAACCAATTCCAAATGCGAACAGATTTGCTTTATTCCTATTGTCACGAACCAGACGAAAAGCCTCTTTTTCAACGGCAACAAATCCATCGGTGGCAATAACAAAAGTCCGCGAATAGCCATCTTCGGCTGGCAATGATAATGCACGTTTAAGAGCAGGGAGCAACTCTGTTCCTCCACCTCCATTTTGATTATTCAAAAAACGGGTTGCCCGTTCCAGATTGTCCTTGGTTGCCGGACATGATTTTGATTCAAACAATTGATTGCCTCCTGCAAAAGTCAGAATATTAAACTTGTCATTGATCGTTAAATTGGAAATAAGATTAGTCAACAATGTTTTTGAGACTTCAAGCGGAAATCCATTCATAGAACCGCTTACATCTACTATAAAAATATATTCCCGATTGGTAATCTGCGAAGCTTCAGGTGTTTGTGGGGGTTCCATCATCAGGGTAAAAAACTTTTCATCACCATGGTCATACAACAAAACTCCCGACTGTGTTTCTTTCCCTCGTAACTGATATTCGAGAATGAAATCACGATTACCTCCTTGTTTTTCCGATGCATCCAACCGTATCTTCGCCGACGATTTGCTGCTGTAAGAAACAGCTACAACATGCGTTTTGCATGTAATTTTCTTAATTGGCAAAGGACTATTGATATTCACATGCAAATCGAACAAATAATTGGGAGCAATACCTTGATTCAAGTATGGATTTTCGACCCATGAAACAGTTTCGTCTTCCACTTTTGTATCTTTCGGAGTATTTGTGTATCGAGGTCCTACAACTGTCGGATATACAAATTCATAGGTTCCATCGGTTGATTCCAGCATTTCGGTATACGACAATTCAACTGAAATGGTATCGCCGGGAAGAATATTGGCAACATTCATCGAGAATACATTTGGTCGTTCCTGTTCAAGCAACGATGCTGTTTTCCCTTCGGTTTTTGCCTGATCGTATTCTTGTCTTGCCTTCGCCCGTTCTTTGATTACTGCATTTAAAACCCGCGAACCAATGGTCATTTTCATTGCATACACAGCAGCTCTAGTCGATCCTGGAAATACATATTTCGCTTCAAGTACCGTTTTCCCTGTATTGATATATTGCTGTGTGATTTTTACATCGGCAATAACTCCTGCAATATCTACAACTACCTTGTTTATTTTCAGCGGCATTTGATCCGTTCCCTTTTCGGTGTTTTGCACAAAAAAATAAGGTGAATAGGTTTTGTCTTTCGACTCTTTAGCTGGTTGTTTGCGGGTCAAAACTTCATTGTTTTGAGCAAACAATTGACCAAGTGATGCACACAGCATCACCAACAATATGATTAATAGTGATTTCATCTTTTTATTTTTTAAATGTGAATCCTTATGATTATGCGTAAACAGCTATTCAACCTGTATCTCCAAAACACCCATTTTACCAAAATCACCATATTTCAATTCGGCATCGGCTTTCCCCAAAGGTTTGATTTTAACAATCGTTTTCGCATTAAGAATATGTAAAACAGCAGCTTTTGATGCCTGAATGCTATCGTTAATGCTAAAAGCACATTTCGGATTCTTTAATACCCACTCCTTGACATCTGTCGAGATATTTTTGAGATTATCATTTATGGTGGGTTTTGTATCCATAAAAACATAAGCCATCCCATTGCTTTGTTTTTCAAGATAGAACTCTTCGACATGTCGTTTTTTGAATCCCCAGCCGTCAAAATCAAAAACGGTATCGATTACCAAACTATCGACCACGAACAATGTTCCATTATAAGAACGATCGCTTCTGAATTGATAGGTTTTCTCTTCAGCTTGTTTTTTAATGGTACCACCTTTTGTTGTGATTACCACAACACCGTTTGCCCCACGTGAACCGTACATTGCACAAGCCGAGGCATCTTTTAAAATGGTAACCGATTTAATTTCATTTGTATTAAGTCGGGGAGACGAAGATTGTGGAACACCATCTATTATGTAAAGAGGATCACTATTATTAATGGTTCCTACTCCACGAATATGGACAAGTGAAGTAGAACCCGGAGAACCACTTGAGGTTACACTCATTCCGGCACGTCCTTGTAAAGCCTGGTCGATATTTGAGGTTGTGCTGGATCGAAAAGCTTTTTCTCCAACAACTTCTGTAGCCTCTGTTGACGTTCCATGCTTTTGGTTGACATATCCCATCACAATAGCTTCATCAATTACTGTGGGGTTTGTTTTTAACCAAATTATATACCCATTTTTTGTTGTTTTGCTCATACAGAGAGAAACGAGTTTTTCGGTTACCGTTATTTCCTGAGCTTCGTAACTCAAATATTTGATACACAATTGCGAGCCGATTTTAGTCTTAATGGTAAATATACCATCCAAATCGGTGGTTACACCTTTCGCTGTTCCTTTTATAATAACGGGAACTCCGGGGATAGATTCTTTGGTTTCTGCATCAAATATTTGCCCCGTAATGGAGCATTCCTGCGACAGAACCTCTATTGCCATGAGACATAGCAATACAACGAATGAAAATCTGATAGTTTTCATAGTAAAAAATTTAAAGGTTAAGAACTACTTTTCCGAAACCAGGCAAAAATGTTTCGGAGAAAATATCAATCCACTATAAAACCAAGGGGATCGAGTTCATAAACTTTGTTGTCGACTCCTTTCACAAGGATATGCGTGATCAGAAAGGTCTCGCCCGATTGCAGCATCTGCAGAAACTGCATCTGACGGGTTGTTAAAAAAGCATTGTACGATGTGAGGCTTTGTACATCGAACCTGCTTTTTTGTATTGAAAATCCTATAATTTCGTAAGGCGAACCTGTTATTTCTATATCATAGATCAAATCGAGTCTCTTTACATTGGGAAGCATTATTTTCGACATAAATCCTCCTGTTTTCCCATTACATTCTACACTTGGCAATGGCACCGGCTTTACGATAAAAATAACAGAATCGCTACTTTTCATGTTATTTTCTTTATCAAAGACCTTTACAAAAACGGTTGCTTTACCTGCTTTTTCAGGTCTGGCAACATATTTCCCGGTTTGTCCACTTATAACACCTTGCGAAATGCTAACGTCCAATCGTCCATCCTGAATTTTATCGGATGCTATTCCCAATTCATTATCAATTCCAAGATACATCACATTGCTGTCTCCTTCAACTTTCTTTGCCGAAGGATCGATTGTACTGAGGGAATCGGTCATAGCCATCGACATTACTCCGGCTCCGCAACCTTCCAGCCCATTGATGAAGGAAAGCAAAACCTGATAGGTTCCGGTTTGGGGACATCGATAATCGAACCACAGTTTTTCCCGCTTTTGTGCAATATCGAAAGTGCTTCCCAAAAGTTCACCTTTGTTAAATAATTGCAACAACATTCTTCCGTTATATTCTTTGGAATCGGCAACGGTGAAACGATACACCACATTCTTGTTCAGAATGACCAGTACCTTTTTGAGAGGAGCCGGATTTTTGATTGTCCCTTCATGTAAATGAACACGAAACTCACGCATAAAAATGGCATTTGAGCCAGCTTTTGATGCAGCTTCTTCCACCAATTTTTCATTGCATTGAGCAAATCCTATATCCCGCATAAAGAGGAATAGAAAGATTGCTAATATGGTAAGTACCGGTTTCATTATACTATTTTTTCGTTTATGGTATAAAATTCCACTCTAAAATGTTTTATCGTTCGGTTTATGTGTCTTGCGTTTTTTCAAATATCGTATATCGGCGGTTATCATTACTCCGAAATTGTTTTTGCGAAGTTGAAACCAGGTGTGCGATAAAGAATAGTGCCAGGTGTTGCTTTTCCCTTTGTGGCTTTTGCTGTAACCGATTTTTTGTCCGTATGAAACAATCGATGGTGTTTCATCGAAATCGTCGCTGTCGTCAGTAAAAATAACCGCTGTGTCTTTTCGATCAATAGAAACCGATGGATATACTCCTTCCATGGCTACAAAAAAGCCCTTTGCCGGAATGTCGAGATGAAACTGTGACAGATCGACTGTAAACCAACCATTTTCAGCCTTTGGCTTTACAACAACCGACTCATCCAATAAATCATCGCCCGGTTTATTTCCAATGCTGTCAAGTTTGTAGATATGAACCCGAAACGGAGCTGCCAGATTTCCTTTTTTTGAAAGATAAAACTCTACCGAATTGATTTCACCTGTTCGTTCTTTGGTGTTTTCAATAAACAAAGCGGTCTGTTGTCCATGTGTATCAAGATATAAGGTTCCCATTGGGAAAAATGCGTCATTGCCCAACGTCTCGGTTCTGTAATCGCGAGCACAAACAATAACCGGATCAATCGTTTCGGTTTTTTCAGTCAGCGAAAGAGTATTTTGTGTCGATTTCAACAACTCCTTTATCGCTATTCGACGTTTGATAAATCCTACCGATGATATTTCGATGGAATCGTTTATGTGATTTTCAAGAACAGAAATTTCAAAGAGCCCAAATTCATTACAAATCACACCTTGATTACTCTTAAGTAATGATAGCGAAGCAAATGGAATTCCTTTACTTTTATCGGATTCCACAACCTTTCCTTTTATGCGATATTCGCTTTTTATCAGTTTTTCTTTTCTAAGGATAATGTTATTCTGGTATACCAGCCATTCAATATGATTTTTTTGAAAGACATCGTTTAAGACTGTTTCTAATTTTGTATCATCACTCTTGTATGTCAGCAATTGATTGTCTGTAAAAATATCATCGGTAAATGAAAACGATACCCCTGTTTTATTGGCAATTTGTTTAATAGCTTCATTCATTGAGCAATGTACCAGGTTTATATTGATTTTCATATCAAGCGAAAGTTGCTGTGCCAGACAATGGAGTGGCAAAACAATGGATAATGCTATATAGAAAATCGGTTTCATCCGGATATAATTAAATGTTTAATATTTTTGATGTTACCCTCTTGATTTACATATTTATAACGGTTTGCAACAAGCAAGTCGTGAGGATTTCATCGTTTTATAGTTATTCCATTTTATAAGCATTTCCTCTTTTTAGAAACGCATGTCCTGTTGCCAATTCAATGGTTTTAAGCACTTCATCAATCTTTTTATCATAAAATTGCCCCGAGAATTTCACCTTTTGCATTTCTGCATTCTCAATAGAAACAGGTACATTATAATATTCTGTAAGCTGGTTTGCTACATTTTGTAACGGTATTCCAACAAAGGTGAGCATATTTGTTTGCCATGCTAGATCATTGAAATTGTCATTTCCCTTTTCTATAACTGTTCCCGATTTTTTGTCATAAATTCCTTTTTCGCCAACGGTCAGAATAACCTTTTTATCAGCTTTGGAGAATGCCACTTTTCCACGATGCACACTAACCGAAATTTCATCTTCGTTTGAACGGGCACGAACAATAAATGCGGTTCCCAAAACACGGGTTTTCGACTCACCGGCTTTAATTATAAAGGGTTGCTGAGGATTATGATGAACATCAAAATAAGCTTCACCTTCAAGAACTACGGTTCTGATACTGTCGTTAAAATGTTCGGGAAAAATCAATGTGCTGTTGCTATTTAGCGAAACCGAGGTTCCATCTTCAAGAATGATGGTTTTCTTCTGGTTAACGCTGGTGTGAAACGTTTGATATCGCATAGGAGTAAACGCATATTTTAAATATACGCCCGAAGCTATAATTACAACAACAATGGCTGCAACCTGCAATACTGCTTTTATTGAAATGCGTTTGGGTCGGTATCCTATTTTCGACGAAACGGTTTCCAATGCTTTTTCGGTATTCGGTTCAAATTGTATTGCCGAAGTTTTTTCCCAGAGCATTTTTAGTTGATCGAATGCGTCTCTGTTTGCATCCGATGTTTGTTTCCATTGTTCAATCTCATGCCGTTCCTGAGCGGAAGCCTCTCCGCTCAAGATGCGGGCTATGATCTCGTATGGTACCTCTTTGTTCACGTTATTCGTTTTACGTTTATTATCGAAACATTTTGCCTGGTTTCAACTGTATGACCAGAACAATTGCTCCTTACCCCCAAATGTTTTAAAATTATTTTCAATCTTTTCTGCAAAAAAATGGTAGCAAGCGTTCCCGAAGTTTTTTTAGTGCAATACCCATCTGATTTTCAACCGTTTTTGGTGAAACAGATAGTAATTCCGATACCTGAGCATAGGTCATTTCATTGTATTTGCACAACATGAATATTTCTTTACATTTCTCGGGCAGTTGCTCTACTGCATTGGTTATCTGTTTTTGAAGATCTTTATCTTCACTATTTTCCGATTCTGAATCCTGTTCAAGTTGAACGGAATATTGTTCCTCATTACGGATGCGGGTTTTCGCCTTTTCGATATAATTGAGCGAACGGTTATAGATTGATTTATAGAAATATGACTTTACTGAATCGGAAATAAGTGGAGGCTGTTCCCAGATGGAAATAAAAAACTCCTGAACAACTTCTTCGGCAAGACTTCTATCGCGGAGTATATTGTAGCAGAACACACAAAGTGGTTTGTAGTACTGTCGAAACAATGCATCGAAAGCCGGTTTGTCTTTCAAACGCATTTTAATAAATAATTCGTTATCGTTATTCCTATTCAATCGAGTTTTAACGTTTAATCGTGAATCGAAGCGAATATACTAAAAAAATCAGTTTCCCTCTTTAAACCATAGTACTTTAGTGCAATTCCTTTTTCGAACAAAAAAACCGAATGTTTCCATTCGGTTTTAAAGTGATTACGTTGTATACAAAACGGATGATCCCTATTTCGTAATAATAATTTTTGACAACAATAGTCTATTTGTATTTCTGACTGTTATTACTAATGGCTGTTTGACAATAGATCCAAAATCGAAGTTCTCCAAAATGGTTTTAGATTCAACAATACATTGCCCTGTCAAAGTGTAAATGCTGTATATTGCTGTTTCCGGAAAGCCAACAAACCGAACTGTTCCATTTGGCAGAACTCTCACATCATAGGCATTTTCTAATTCGGCTATCCCTGTTTTTAGTTTTGCTTCGATTGTCCAATTCGACGTTGTACCATCTTGTGCAGTAACGATTATTGTCATCGGTTTTGTTAAATCGAATGTTGTCGATGTGTTTATAACGTCTCCATTTACCGTAGCTAAAGAACCAGCTGAGGTTGTTATGGTCGACGTAACTGAGGTAAGGTCGGTTCCGTCTGGAAATGTAATAGCTACTGTTTTTAGACTCTTATCTATTGTTATTTCTTCGTCTTTGACACCAAAACGTATGGTTTCAATTGCCGATCCATTGACAGCCGTTTCTGAGAAAATGTATGGCTTAGCCTGTGTTCCAACCGATGCATCGGAAACAAACATATAGCTATTTGCCAATGTAATGATGCTGTCTGTTGAACTTTGAAATACTTTAAAATGAACCGTTTCAGCCTTTTCGTTACTATAGATTACCAAATAGGCATAAGAATGTCCAAGTACTGTCGATGGCAACAAATGTGCTACTCCTCGACATTCGGTTCCTACAAATGCACCTACCATATCGTTGGCACTGTTAAGTTCGGTTCCTGCTATGGTTACAATGCCTGTTATGGTCATTGTATTGCTAAATGCTGATGCATCGACCGTCCACGCTGGTAAAGCCTGAACTATCGAAGCTGTAAGACTTAACGCCAGAATTACAACTATCTTTTTTAAATCTTTCATATCTTTTATACAATATAAACGAGCTCCATGGTGATGTGGAGCTCGTTTTATAATTCTATTTATTGTTTTATAACAGTGGTATGCATGATACCATCATTGGTACGTACTTCAACAATGTAAACTCCTTGCGGTAATTTTTCGAGTGTTGTCTGTTCGTTTATGTCGATGGTAAATGATCCTTTTGTTTTTGTTGTATTGAATACCAACATTTCTTTCCCTAAATCATTTATCAATCGGATGCTTACTGGTGAATCGTCTATTAAATTGCCTTTCACAATAAGCGATGATTGGAATGGATTTGGGTACACCGACAATTCACTCACAACTCCACCATCGGAGCTTGTTGACTGTGTGGTGTACAGTAAATATGGGTTATCAATTTGTCCAATATGACTATCGCTACTTGTTGTTAAGCTATTTACAAATGCTGTTTTCAGTCCAGTTATGGTATCAACTAATGCAAATTTCAATGTTGATGATTCATCGGCTGTAACAAAGTACAATGTCTTTCCGCTTGGTGAATTTACTGCCGAAGCATAACCTACACAAACATTTCCATTATATGCTGCCAATATTTTTCCGTTTACATCAATTGTGCCATCGGCAACTTGTGCCAGAACCGTTGAGTTCGACTGTGCCTGACCTCCGATATATGCCAACACTTTTGGTGCTTGCGTTGCGGTTTGTTCTACAGCATCTTTTAGTAATCCTTTTTCAGGATAAACCAGACTTGATGCGTTTGTCGATTGTAGCATATAACCTTTACCCGGTTCCATGACGGTCAATGAACCAATCCATCCTATTCCGGTGTAGTACATCGAGAACGCTTTTTGACTTTTTACCAAGTCGCCATCAACAGGTCCATACGATGCTAAAGCTTCGTTTACTGTAACTGTATACTCAGGTACAAATCCTATCCAGTTCCATCCTTTTGAAATTGGAAGTATTGTTGTTGCTGCATCTACGGGCTTGCCTCCGATAGTAACAACTCCTGCTGTTGTAAGTTTCATTTTATACATGTCGGCTGGATTAAGACCGCTGGTTGTATCAAGCGTTCCACTCCATCCTGCTAGTTTACTGTATTTATCAAAGCCTTTTTTCTGACTCTTTATTTCATCACCTTCGCTACCGATAGTGCTAAACAAATTGTTTACCGAATTCGATTTTGTATTTTTAACATTTACCGAAATCCAATTCCACCCTGCTCCCAATGTATAGGTATTCAAGAGTGTATTGTCGCATGAAATCAGTTCAGGAGCTTTAGGTGTACCATAAACCTTATCGGAAACAAATGTGTAAGCAGGCGTTACATTGGTATAGGTTTTCCCTGTGCTTGCGTCCCAGATGCGAAGTTCGATGGTTTCACCTTGATCACTATTACTATAAATTGACAGCATAGCTTCGGTAAGATCAAAGGAACTCAAATATTTCAAGCTTGTAACTCCTCGACATTCTCCATTAACAAAGGCTGCTAACATGGTGTTTTCGTTTGTGGCTATTACTCCGTTAATGCTCAGTTTACCAAATACATTCATCATGTATTGATATTTCGATGCATCAACCGTCCAATTGGGTGCTTGTGCTTTTACGGTTACTTCTACTTGCAATTTCTCATCGTAACCGTAATCGGTTGTCAGATTGATAAACTGACTATATGATCCAATATTCAAGCCCGAATTTACCGTAAAGAAAACCGATTGCGAACTGCTCGGCTGCAAGATTCCCGATTGTGGATTTGCAGTTAACCATGCTGGTAGTCCGTTGATGGTAAAATCTTTAGCTACCCCACTTTTGTTCAAAATTGTTGCAGTAAATATTCCTCCTTCGCCTGACAGTGTGCTAAGTGAATCGGAACTTGTTCCCCAGATTACCGGATTTTGATTAATGTAGGCTGTCCATTGTGCCGGTGACTGCAACATATTACCGTTCTTATCGAAGATATTGCGAACACTGATTTCGAGAATGCAATTTTCGTAAAGTGAAGCATATTGCGTAGGCAGATTAATCAATAATTTATCATTATTAACTTCGTATGTTACTGCAAGGTTTGTAAGTGGTTGTGCATCTTTCACAGCCGGTGCTTGAGTAGTAAAACCAGCTCCGTTTATTGCTATTGCAACAACAGTATCGGTTCTTGCAACTCCTAGAGCTTTTAGTGATGCTGAATCTACAATATTGTTGTATGTAGTTCCAAGAACCTGAACATTGCTCATATTATAATATGCCTCGAAGGGAAAATAATACAACAATCCATCTTCTTTACCCGTTAATTTGGTATTCTTATATCGGGTGACAAGGCTTGCCTGACGGGCTGTTTCCCAAATACGAAATTCATCAATCATCCCGGTGAAGTATTTATTGGTAAGAGTCGATGTGCTTGTAACTTGTTCGTGATATGCTCCAAGACTCATATCGAGACCAACAATTGAGCTGAACAATGAGGTATTGAGTTGTTTTTGCAAGTTGCCATCAAGATAGGTTCGTACGTTACTTAATCTATCAATGACCAGTGCAAAATGATGCCATGCGTTATCGCTAACACTTGTCGATGTTGCATTGTTTGTTACCCCACCAGATGTTACTGTTAAGATTCCCGATGGTTCTATGAATAATCCAAAGGCTAAGGGATTTGGTCCTTTTGCCGTTGAATCTTTTACTCCATTAGAGAACAAACATGCTCTATCGGTTTGTGCAGGAGCTTTAAACCAGAATTCTATTGTTGCATTTTGTTCATTGCTTAATGTTAATTGACGGGCATTGATTAACAAGGCTTGTTGTTTCATAGCATCGAATGCCACAGCTTGATTGGTCAGTGCTATTTCCCACGGTGTGTTCACGGTAAGGGTGTGTGAGGCTGCTCTGTCGGCTGCCTGTGTACCGTTGCCTTCGTTACATGGCCAATATGCTATCAATCCTTGCTGGCTGCCCGATAGCAACACACTCATATTAGCAACAATATCGCTTATCGAGCGAGTGATATTCCAAATACGAATTTCGTCAAGATGAGCCTGTCCGTAACTGTTTCCCGAAACTGAACGTCCAAGATATACCGGACCTCGTTCCTTGGGTGAATAACTTACATCAGTTAATGCAACAAGTGGAACTAAATCTTCATCACCATACACGGTCAGTGTTTTGGTGGTGTCATATACCACTGCATAGTGATGCCATGCTGTTGGAGGTGTTGTGGTGTTATAAAGTGATGTAGCATCCACTGCATAACTCTTCGACCCAATGGTTATTTGCATCTTTCCACCGGCGGTGTTTGCTATTTCCAATTTATCGGTTGTTGTTGATCCTTTGGAGAATACAACTCCGGTGTCATTTGCATCGGGTCGTTGCATCCAAAATTCAACAGTAAATGGTGAATTCGTAAAACTAAATCCATCAGCTTTTGCATAGCCCGAAGCTCCATCAAGATTTAAACTGGTAGCATGTGCTATTTTCGATCCATTGAGAACTCCGTTTACTTGTACATAGTTGGGTTGAATTTTTCCTGCAACTATTGGCTTGTTAAATTGCATGCTAATATTTTCACCTATACCAAGTATTCCGGTCGAAGGTGATGGCGTTCCAAAAACCTGCAAGGGCGACAAATCTTTAATACCAGAGGCTACGGATGAATAAGCTGTAATGTTATCAGCACAATTGGAACGGGCTCTGATATCGTAATTCTGATCTGCCATTTGACTTGCATCCCAGGTATAGGCAACACTTCCACCCGATGGGATAACGGCTTTTTCACCCTGATAGTTTTTATATAACTGACTTGTGGAATCATTAAAGAAATAAACTAAAGGCGACCAACCAGAACTTGAACTTGGTTTATATTCAAAACAGATAGACTGGAAGTTTTGTTCATTGGCATTAAATCCTCCGGCTTTTAGAGGCAACGAACTACCGGTTATTCCATTCATTGTCCATTGATCAAGTGGTGCATTTAACGTTACAGCTGTACACGCTGGTGTAAACTGTGCATTAACCCATACCGTATCGGAAACATCGCCACACGAAGTGCTGAGAACAATACCAATGGTATCGCTCAAAATGGCAGAAGGTCCTTTAGCTATGGTAAGTGTTTTGGTTACCGAGCCAAGTGATGGAATATAGAACACAAGTCCATTATTTTGTGTTAACGAAACGCCATCAACAGCAATAAGTGCTCCATTGGCGTTTGAGTTTTGAACCAATGAAAGATTGAACTGTCCATTAATTCCCGATTGTGCAAGATTTTGCAAACTCAAACTAAATGTAGCTTGTTGATTTGATGGCACATTCAATTCTGTTGCTCTTTTATTTTTATTAGCCAGAATATACGGTATCTGATTTTGCTCGGTGGCAACATTCAGAACATGTTCACCCGGTTCATAATATTGGGTTAATTCCTGTCCTTCGTATGGACACATTGACTGACCACCACGGGTGCGGAAAACCGGTCCGAAGCCATCGGGAGCTGGAAGCACATCAACACTATAATAATCTCCTTGACTATTATCGGCAAGAGTATAACTATATGTTGTGCTATTATCAGTCTGTGAACCTGTATTTACATCAACAGTTATTCCAACATCTCCTGAAATGTCAAAAACTACACCTACTTTATTAAGTAATGCACCTGTTTGCACACTTGCTTTAATATAAGTTTCAGAAGAAAATTCGTATGATCCAGCTGTCGAATTTGTTGAAGTACTAGTGTTTTGATAATTTGTTCCTGCATCAAATGAGATATTGGTGCTTGAACTTGTTACATTTTTAATAGCCAGTGCCTTAATTTTTTCGTTATTAGCCAAAATTGTATCCCAATTGGCTATCCACTGATTGTATACTTTAATGGAATCGCTTGCTTGAGTAAGAGTCGAAACTTTCTGTAATTGTACTGATGGATGAAAATCATAAGCATCTCCTTGTATGTATGTTTCGCCATTAATGGTAACAGTTTCTGTATTTGTATTAACATACACTCCCGGTTTATGTTGAACATATACATCGGCATCTTGGATAAAGAAATTATCACGCATTTTCTTTATGTTGGGTAACAATTCGTTTATTATATGATATTGGGTATACATAAATGCTGTTCCAAATTGTGGTGATATAGCATAACTATTACCCGTAGAAACAATTGGTGTTCCTGTTGAATCTTTTATGATACCCACATTAAGCGTCTTGCTATATGTAACATTTGTAGAATGACCGATAAAGACATCACCTTGACTGCCTACATAAGCAGGATCTGAACTGGTTGACCATTGCTCCGTATTAGTTGTCGATGTTGTTATTGTTCCCGATCCAGTATTAGTAATCTTTTGTGTAAAACCAACTTGTAAATCTGTTTTTGACTCTATTGTACTAATGACCATTGCACCAAGTCCAACCCCTGATGTAATCGAAGCTCCAAAATGAGATGTTGTATTTAGACCAAAATCAATAATATTTGCACCCGTAATTGTTGTGCTTTTTGTTGTGGTTGTTCCTTTTTGTAACGATGCAGAACTGCCCGAACCCGGTGGATCACGCAATATCATATCAACATTGGTTGGTCCTGCTGTTACAAAATTAGAACCGGTACTTTGTCCACCAAGAATAATTCCTGTCAATCCCGATTGCCATGTTACGGCTTCGGCTACGCTGTTAAGTTTATAGTTATATTGGAATGTTGCACTCGACGTATAAGGAGAAACAACATTAGGACTGCCTCCTGTAAAGGTGTAGGTTAAAGCTCCTTTGTGATCAAGCGTGTCCGAAAACGAAGTAGTCGTAGCCAGAGCATTGCTGATTACCATTGAACCTCCATCATTTTGTGGTATGGAATCGGTTACACCGTTTGCATAGTTTATGTATTTTTCATACACACTGATCTTGAAGGTATAAGAAACTTGTTGATGAAAAACGGGATATCCAAAATGATAGACACTTGTGTCAGGATACAACAGACTATATTTTTGTTTCTTTATCAGATGTAAACTATCGGTTGGAGTTCCATTATTGTTTGTAAACACAACTAACGAATCACCAAAATACTTTTGCCCGGCTTGTATTACCTGAATAGATGGAGCATTACGCCAGATAAAATCATACCGTTTATTGAACCTGTATATTGATGAATCGGCATGTGCTACCTTTTTACCTTTAACCAAAACCGAATCGGTAAAATTATACTGCGAACTATCTTTCTTAGTAATATCCAGAATTATCTGTCCTAATCCATTTTGGGTACTAAAGTCATAATCTGCATTAGAGTATGTTCCATTTTTCCTTGTATAAGCATTTCCATAAGCAGAATTTACAGTGTAAGTCCCGGGGGGCAATTGTACCGCATATTCTCCCGTAGTAGTATCGGGATATATGGTTACTGCATTCTGGGTGATTGCATATCGCGATTTGATTACATCATTGCCCGAAGTTGTTACAGTGGAATCGCCTGCTTTCTCACGCATCAATCCGGTTGTCTGCATCTCAAGAGTTATTTTGCCATATCCCAAATTAGATTTCGACAGCTTGAATCCAAGAGCTTTTGCTTTCTCTACCGTTCCACCGGCTACACGCCCGGCAATGGTTGCCAGTGTAGCATCGTAGAACGAAATGGGCGAAACAATATCGTTTTCAAAATCATACAAGGAATCTAATTTTCCGGTAACCGGATTTTTATATGTTTTCGTAGGGAATCCGTCTACAAAGGTATGTCCTTGTTTCGAAAGGGTAATCCGGTGAAAACCTATGGGAACATCAACGGTAAATGTACCGCTTGCATCAGTTGTAACGGGGGTACGATTGCTAATTGCTGTAGTACCATCGACTAACACGGTAACTCCCTGTACCGGTACATCGGTTTTGTTATATACAACCCGACCACTAACTTTAAACGACGAATTATCGGTAAAGTCAACATTGTTGCTCACATTGCTACCAGGGGCAAAATATCGTAAAGCCTGAGTAGGACTGAAGGTGTGAACACCAAACAGTGGAGTAAATGTATATGTTGAACCTCCTGCTATATAAGGGATTCCCGATATCTGGTAATTTCCATTTGCATCGGTTATCCCTTTAATATATAAAAGCGACGGCGTTTGATTTGTCCATCCTACGTTATATAAGGTTGCATCATCACTATTATAAGAGTTTCCCGTGTGAGTTTCATCATAAGCCATACTTCCAACACCTTCGTTGCATTGATAATAAGCTTCCAATCCTGTTTCTGTTCCTGTTAACACTCTGCCATAATCGCGTTGGATGGTGGCACTGTCAAGAGCAGTACTCCAGATGCGGATTTCGTCCATCAAGCCTGTAAAACTCTGTGCATGATTTGAACCTGACGCTCCTATATACATACCTTCGGCTAAATCGGGAGCTTGCAACCCACCTGCAAATGTTTTTTTTATTTGTAATATAGTATCACCATTGTTCAATTGAAGTAACAGCGTATTTCCATTAAGAACAGCTGTTATATGGAAATACTTGCCCACCATTGGGGCGTATGAAAGATTTATTATGCCAAAATTGTTAAATTGAAAATAGACATTATTGTCTTGTAAATAGACATAAGCAATATTCTGTTTATTAAACAGAACCTGTTTGCTGGTACTTGGTGCACTGGTGTTAACCCAGGCTTGAAAGGTAAATGCAGAACCAGAAGTCAGCGATCCTTTTGTTTTTTCATCAATCAAACCATACGATGTTGTTCCATTAAAAACAAGTGCAGATGTGGGAATGGCAGGATTGGTTTGAGCCAATACCGAAACACCAGGAACCGCTGTTCCTCCTGAGTATGTGATACGCCCTGTGGCAGTTCCCACTGGTTGGCGGAAACCTATTGCGGTAACATAGTTAAGATTTAATGTCAACACATTGGTTATGCCAGTTGCATAGACCTTATATTGATAGAGTGTGCCTGTTTCGCAATACTGATCCTGCCAGCTCATCACACTGGGATCGAGTGTTGCAACAACCTGAAAATTTGCAGCAGTATCGGATAATAACCGACGCGATACTACAAAACTGGTAATGCTACTTGCATTGTTGCCAATGCTCCATTGTAACAACACATAATCGGCATAATAGCCTTTCGAACTCCACAAACCACCGACAAAGGTGTTTTGCAGATATTGAGCATCGTAAGGAAACCCATCATGACATTGAGCTGCGGCAACATAGTTTGAATATATTGCCTGCCCTATCATAAACGGCACATTGCAGGTGCTTGTGGCACCATTGCTACTGGCACAGCCAAAGACAGCGGGTGCCGAATTATTGTTTTGAGCCATGCCATACTGCACCGAAGCAATCAGCAACCATAGGCTTATATATATTTTCCTCATTGTATTTATTTCACTTTTATAATGTACATAACATATACATTTCTAGAGCGGGTTTCACTTCCACCAGTACTTGTTGTTTGGGTATCTGTAGCTAGAGAATGATCATCAGCACCTCCTGATTGATTTTGCTCAGGGCCTGTTGATGATGGCCATACCCATTTTGAATATGTATGTGTATGTGCAGCCAATTGATCTGCTTGATAAGAACCTACCTGATTCCCAGTATTTCCTCCAGTATGTATTGCCGTACGTGTTGCCTTATCTGGATCTGCATTCCCATCGTTAGACCATCCGCGCAAAAACATGCCTCGTAAATCAGGAACATTAAATGTTGTTGATCCATCGCCACTACCCCATGAAGTACCAATGGCTTTAAATAATTCAGGATAATCTGTTCTGCTTAATGCTGCAGCATCACAAAAAACCCAGTTACCACCGGCATAACCTTGAAGTGTTGACCCGGCATAGGATATAATTGTTCCCACAGGAACTCCATTTGCTGCAGTTGTTGCATTGGTTGCAAGATCGGCATTGGTTGCATGTGTTGCGTTTGTTGCAGTAGCAGCCAAGGTTGTATATTTGGCATAAGGCACCGCTTGCAAAGCATAAGTCCCAATTGTTACCAAAGAACCTCCGTTAATTGCAACTGCTACTTGTATGTTATATTGTGTTGAAAAATCGACAGAAGCAAAAGACGTATATTTATTTCCTGTTGCTACTGTTGCAGAACTTGAACCTATATAGGTACTGAATACTCCGGCAACATCGGTTTGCAAACCGCTTTGCGTTTCCTGATACACGGTTGTGGTCCCGTTTTGAATGGTAAAGGTTACATTAATTGTTTTACTGGCATATACATTGCCCGTGTTATCGCGGGCTATACCTTGAAAACTGATTCCTTTGCTATCGGCTGCTGTTTGTGCAAACGTGCTGAATGCAATTGCTACCAATGTAGCGATGATGAGTAATAAACGTTTCATGTTTGTTTTAATTTAATGATTACAAAATATTATAATTTACAATTTCAGTTGGCAAAATAAAATCACCAAGACACGCAAATGTATCATTTTAAATTAAACGATATTCGCAAAATCAACACAAAGTTGTACGGATTTATAAATCTGCACAACTTTAATCATATTGAAAAACAGATGTATAAACCATTTGTTTATAATTATTTCGGGGTTTAATATTCGGAAAGCATTATTAGTTGTACTAAAACGTAGTCTTTTATAATTCGGCAACACAAAAAAATGCGAACGGACTTAATACGAATCTGACTCAGAGTTGTTGGGGAGCGGGGGCATAGCCCATAGCCGTCAAGCTAACATGTGTAATGAACTCATAAATAATTACATATTGGCATAAATATTTTTTTAACCCGCCTATTAAAGAAGCGGGTTGTTTTTTTGTTAATTTGCACATATCAATGAACT
>Ga0302288_1000797_pt1 | contig 23165 bp, 18 predicted proteins | sample III_Fen_N1_1_FD_194549 | JGI IMG/M metagenome (GOLD analysis project Ga0302288, IMG submission 194549) | Peat permafrost microbial communities from Stordalen Mire near Abisko, Sweden - III_Fen_N1_1 | ecosystem: Environmental > Terrestrial > Soil > Wetlands > Permafrost | place: Sweden: Abisko...
TCTATTCTAGAGAATAAATTCAGGAATTGAAATCAACTATCTATGTTTAAACAGCAATGATATTTTATTATCAACAACAAAACAGAAATTAATTATAAATCTGTCAAGCTAATTTAGGACAAGACACCATTGTGCGCTCGACAGATGTCATTGTGCGAATGTCAGACGTCATTGTGCGGAAGAAAGATGCCATTGTGTAGTTGTCAGACATCATTGTGCGCTTGACAGACACCATTCTGTGGATGAAAGATGGCATTCTGTGTTTGTCAGACGCCATTCTACAGAAGAAAGATGTCATTGTGCGCTTGACAGACGCTATTCTGCGGATGAAAGATGGCATTCTGCGCTTGACAGACGTCATTCTGTGATTGTCAGATACCGGTTTAGAAAAAAATAAAACATTCTATTTCAAGTTGAAATAATAAAATTGTATGAAACAAATACTGAATCAACTATTCAATCATCAATCGCTTACCAAACAGGAAGCCGCCGAAGTGATGACCAACATTGCTGCCGGAAAATATAATGAATCGCAGATTGCTGCATTTATCTCGGTATACCTGATGCGCAGTATCGAACTGGATGAGGTTATCGGTTTTCGGGACGCGCTGCTGAATATGGCTATCCCGATGAATTTGTCCGATTTCGAACCCCTGGATATTGTTGGAACGGGTGGCGACGGAAAAAATACGTTCAATATCTCCACTTGTAGTTGCTTTGCAGTTGCCGGTGCGGGCTACACGGTGGCAAAACATGGTAACTACGGGGCTACTTCGGTCAGCGGCTCGTCCAATGTGCTGGAGTATTACGGTGCAAAGTTCACCGTCGACCAGGATATTATTAAGCGCTCGCTGGACGAGGCTAACTTTGCCTATCTTCATGCACCCCTTTGCAATCCGGCCATGAAAAATGTGGCTCCGGTGCGTAGAAGCCTGGGCGTTCGTACATTCTTCAACGTGTTGGGACCGTTAATCAGCCCGGTTCGTCCATATTACCAATGTCTCGGCGTGTATAACCTGAAAATGATGCGCCTCTACAATTATATTTACCAGAATCTGGGCGTGCAGTATTCCATCGTGCATTCGTTGGATGGTTATGATGAAATTTCGCTCACCGACACTTGCAAGGTAATGACGAACACAGGCGAGTTTGTTTATACTCCCGAAGATCTCGGATTTAAAAAGATAGAACAATCGGCCTTGTGGGGTGGCGAAACGGTGGAAGATGCCGCTAAGATATTTATGAACGTGCTTGAAAATAAAGCTACCGAGGCACAACGCAATGCAGTCGTTATCAATACGGCCTTTGCCATTCAAACCCGCTGTCCGCAAAAACCGTTGGAGCAATGTAAGGCCGAAGCGCTGGAATCGCTCGAAAGCGGACATGCTAAGAAGGCGTTTATGAAGTTTGTGGAGATAAATAAATAAATTGTTGTTCATGGAAAAGATAGTAGAAACTGAATTAATCAAAATAGATGAAGTTCTAATGTACTTTAAAGGTGGTTATGAAAAAGGTGGGCTTATGTTTGATGAAATAGTTAAACATTTTGACCCAGAACATATGAAAAATTTCGCTCATGATTTAATTGCCATTTTAGAAAAGTTAGATCGTGATAAAATGATTTTTAAGATGTCCAATGAACATTATCATATTACTTTAGAGGGGAAATTATTTGGAGGGTATCTTCATGAAAAATTGAGTGATATTGAAAAAGAAAAAGAACTTGAAAGACGAGAAAGTAGACTTGAAGAAAGAGAGATAAAAAATGCTTCTCAAACAAAAAGCCTCACTTGTGCCACTTGGGTTTTGGCTTTGTTCACGTTGTTACTTTGTATTGCAACATTAATAACTGTATTTCGACAACAATGACAATCTTAGATAAAATAATAGAAAGTAAGAAGGTAGAAGTTGCTTCGCGCAAACTGTCTGCACCTATTTCTGTACTGGAAAAAGCTCCCGCCTTCACGCGCAACTGTTTGTCGATGAAGCAGAGCTTGCTGAACTCGGAGTCCGGAATTATTTCGGAGTTTAAACGGAAGTCGCCTTCGTTGGGTTGGATTCATGAGGATGCCGATGTGGTGGATGTGACTGCCGGTTACAGTGCTGCGGGTGCTTCGGGTATTTCCATTCTCACCGATCTGGAGTATTTTGGCGGAACACCGATGGACTTGATGGCTGCTTGCCAGTTTGTCAGTTGTCCGGTATTGCGAAAGGATTTTGTGATTGATGAATATCAGCTTTACGAAGCAAAAGCAATGGGTGCTGATGTAATTTTGCTTATTGCTGCAGCTCTAACGGTGGAGCAAACGATGGAACTTGCCCGTAAGGCTCATGAATTGGGACTGGAAGTGTTGCTCGAAGTGCATAACGCGGAAGAAATTGGTCATGCCAACGACTTCGTGGATATGTTGGGTGTGAACAACCGTAATCTGAAAACCTTTGAACAAAGCATACAAACGTCGTTTGATTTGGCTGCATTGATTCCCGACAAATTTGTGAAAGTAAGCGAAAGCGGCATTTCAAAAACCGAAACCGTAAAAGAACTTCGCAAAGTGGGTTACAAAGGTTTCCTGATGGGTGAAAACTTTATGAAAGAAGAAAATCCGGCTGAGGCATTGAATAATTTTATTGCAAATTTACAGTAGAGACGCAAGGCATTGCGTCTCTAACAATAGATTGAATATGAAAATTAAAATATGTGGGATGAAATTCCCCGAGAATATAGCTGCGGTGGCTGCATTGAAGCCGGATTTTATGGGTTTCATTTTTTACCCCAAATCACCACGCTATGCAGAACCTCTGGATATTGATGCTTTGAATGCGTTGCCATCAACCATCAAAAAGATAGGTGTGTTTGTAAACGAAAATCTGGAGAATATCCTCACCATTGCTTACAAGTATAAGTTGGATGGATTGCAACTTCACGGCACGGAGTTGGTGGATATGTGTACAGAACTCAAAAGGCTCGGGTATATCGTTATCAAAGCCTTTCCCATTGCCGAAGCGTATAATTTCAAAGTAACAAAAGATTACGAAGGTGCCTGTGATTATTTTCTTTTCGACACTCAAACGGATGCTTATGGCGGCTCAGGAGTGAAGTTTAACTGGGCAATGCTGGAAGAGTACAAAGGGCAAACGCCTTTCTTACTAAGTGGAGGCATTGCAGCCGATGATGCGGAAGCCATTTTGAAAATTGAGCATCCCAAGTTTGCCGGAATCGATTTAAATAGTAAGTTCGAGGTAAAACCGGGATTGAAAAATGTGGAATTGTTGAGAGTTTTTTTGAAAGAAATAAGAAAATAAAAAATACCACGGAGTGGTTAAATGTGAATAGCCCCCAATGCAATTGGGGGTGAGTAAGACCTCAGAGGAATCAGCCTCGAAGGTGGCTGAATATAAGAATATTTAGTTGAACCCTTGTAGGGTTCAGATATTTATTGTGCCGATTTATCCCCCAATTTCATTGGGGGTTATTCAAATTGAATCCTTGCAGGATTCTAAAACTAATTATCATGAATAGAATCAATCAATTATTTGAACAAAAGAAGGAGAACATTCTCTCGGTGTATTTCACAGCAGGATTTCCAAAGTTGGAAGATACCCTGCCAACGCTAAAATGTTTGCAAGCAAACGGGGTAGACTTAGTAGAAATCGGTGTGCCGTTCTCTGATCCTATGGCCGACGGTTTGGTGATTCAAAATAGCAGTCATGCAGCTTTACAGAACGGCATGAGTATACGTAAACTCTTTGACCAGCTTACAGGCGTGCGAGCCAATATTCATATTCCGCTCATTATGATGGGTTATCTGAATCCGATTATCCAATTTGGATTCGAAGCGTTTTGTAAAGAATGTCATCGGGTAGGAGTGGATGGTATGATTGTTCCTGATCTTCCAATGGCTGATTTTTTAGCTGAATACAAAGAAATTGCTAGTCGTTACGAACTGGAATTTATTTTCCTTATTACGCCCGAAACATCGGAAGAACGTATTCGCGAAATCGACAGTCATACCAACGGATTTATCTACATGGTTTCGTCGGCGGCTGTAACGGGAACTCAAAACTCATTTGATAACAAGGTGGAATACTTCAACCGTATCAATGCTATGAACCTGAAAAATCCACGATTAATAGGTTTTGGTATTTCCAATAAATCTACCCGCGATATGGTGAACCGCTATTCCTCGGGAGCCATTATTGGTAGTGCTTTTATCAAAGCCTTGCAAGAAACCAATGATGTGGAAAAAGGGGTGAAGTTATTATTAGAAAAATTGGATGAATAAACAAGCAGGGTCTCGCGGTTTTTAACCGCGATTCATTTGGCACAAGAAAAGCCGGACTCTCACGAATCCGGCTTTTCTTTTATAATTTGATCACTGTTAACTGATCATTGCTGACTTGTTATAGTGTTTTTCTTACTTCAGTTTCTTCATAACTTTCAACCATATCACCTACACGTATATCCTGGTAGTTTTTGATGTTCAAACCACATTCATAGTTAGTACCCACTTCTTTTACATCGTCTTTGAAACGTTTCAGTGAATCCAGTTCGCCGGTGTAAACTACGATACCATCGCGAATGATACGAATTTTGTTAGAACGTTTGATTTTTCCTTCACGAACCAAACAACCTGCCACTGTACCCACTTTCGTGATTTTGAATACTTCAATAATTTCAACTGTGGCGGTAATTTCTTCTTTAATTTCAGGAGAAAGCATACCTTCCATAGCCGATTTGATTTCTTCAATCGCGTCGTAAATAATGGAGTATAAGCGAATGTCGATTTCTTCTTTTTCGGCCATCTTACGTGCCGATGTGGTAGGACGTACCTGGAATCCACAAATAATAGCATTAGACGCAGCTGCCAATAAGATATCCGATTCGGAAATGGCACCTACCGCTTTGTGAATAACATTTACCTGAATATTCTCGGTAGAAAGGTTCAGCAATGAATCGGCCAATGCTTCTACCGAACCATCCACATCTCCTTTTACAATAATATTCAGTTCCTTGAAATCGCCCAGTGCAATACGGCGACCTAATTCGTCGAGCGTAAAGTGTTTTTTTGTACGTATGCTTTGTTCGCGTTGTAATTGTTCACGTTTGTTGGCAATTTCGCGTGCTTCGTGCTCGGAATTCATCACATTAAAATTATCACCAGCTTGCGGAGCGCCGTTCAATCCAAGAATCAATGCCGGTTCTCCCGGTAGTACCTGCGTGATACGTTGATTACGTTCGTTGAACATAGCCTTAATCTTACCATGGCTTATACCGGCCAATACTACATCGCCCACGCTTAATGTACCGTTATGAACCAATACGGTAGACACGTAACCGCGTCCTTTGTCCAGTGTCGATTCAATAACTGAACCTGTAGCGCGTTTATTTGGGTTGGCTTTTAGTTCGAGCAATTCGGCTTCGAGCAATACTTTTTCAAGCAGCTCGGGTACTCCGTCACCTTTCTTGGCCGAGATATCCTGCGATTGGTATTTACCACCCCAGTCTTCAACCAAATAATTCATTTGAGCCAGCGTTTCCTTTATTTTTTCAGGATTTGCTCCCGGTTTATCCACCTTGTTGATAGCAAATATCATTGGAACATTGGCGGCAGCAGCGTGATTAATTGCTTCAATGGTTTGAGGCATCACGTTATCGTCGGCAGCTACAATGATAATAGCAATGTCTGTTACTTTGGCACCACGGGCACGCATGGCAGTAAATGCTTCGTGACCCGGTGTATCAAGGAAAGTGATACGTTGACCGTTCTCGAGCTTAACATTATAAGCTCCGATATGTTGTGTAATACCTCCGGCTTCACCGGCAATTACATTTGTTTTACGTATGTGGTCAAGCAATGAAGTTTTACCGTGGTCAACGTGTCCCATAACGGTTACAATCGGAGCGCGTGGTAACAAATCTTCTTCGTTATCTACTTCCTCTTCACCAATAGCTTCAATTACGTCGGCACTTACATATTCAGTTGTAAAACCAAATTCCTCAGCTACGATATTGATTGTTTCTGCATCCAAACGTTGGTTGATAGAAACCATCAAGCCAATATTCATACAAGTAGCAATAACCTGATTCACTGTAACGTCCATCATTACTGCCAATTCGCTTGCAGTTACAAATTCGGTCAGTTTAATTACGCTTTCTTCATCGCGTTCACGTTGTGCTTGTTCTTGCTGACGAACACTGTTGCTGTCGCGTTTGTCACGACGATATTTTGAACCTTTTCCTTTTTTGTTTGCACCGGAAAGGCGAGCTAACGTTTCTTTAATTTGTTTTTGTACATCTTCCTCGTTTACAACTGTTTTAATCGTCTTTTTCAAACGATCTTTATTTGCTGCCGGTCTTGCCACACCATTTCCACCTGTAGTTCCGGGGGTGACTTTTTTCGGATGTGCAAATCCCTGGGTTGGTCCGTTTGGTTGAGGTACTTTAGTAATATCAACTTTTTGATTAGAGAAGCGCTCGCGTTTTTTCTTTGGATGTGCCGATGCAGGATCAGCAGCAACTTCAGCTGCTGTACGCAAAATCTTTTTCTCGCCTACAACAAGTGGTTTTTTACTGTCAACCTTAAGTTTATCTTCGCGTTCTCTACGTTTTTGTTCTTTTGTTTTTGGCTTTGGACGTGTGCTTTGGTTTAAAAGTTCCAAATCAATTGTTCCAATAACCACCGGAGCTACATCGATAGTTGGTCGGGCTAAAGAAAATATCTCATCTTCTTCGTGATCATTATCTTTAGTTTCTGCGTTTAACTCAACTGTCTCAACAGGTTCAACAATCTCTGTTTCTTCTTTAATCTCAAATTTCTTGATTGGCTTTACAAGCTTAGCTTTAGGTTCTGAAGGTGTTTTCGGTTCTTCACTAACAATCTTCGGTTCTTTTTTCTCTTCTTCTAAAGGTTTAATCGGAGCAGGTTCTGTTTCAACCTTTGGTTGCGGTTTAGGTTCTGAAACCGGTACTTCAACTTCTTTTTTTGCTTCAACAATTACCGGTACCTCTATCTCTACAGTTTCAACCTTTATGACCTCTTCTTTTTGGATGATTTCTTTTACTTCAATAACCTTCTCTTCAATTACTGCCGGTTTTTCAGCCACAATTGGTTTCTCAACCACAGGTGCCTGTATTTTAACTTCAGGTTTCGGTTCCGAATGTTTGTCGTTTGCAGTCAAATCTATATGTCCAACAGATTTGAAATGCGGTAACTGATCTTCCGGAATTGTAACGTGAATAGTTTCTGCTGGCTTTTCTACATGTTTTGGCTGATTATAGCCTTCAATAGATACAGATGCAGCCTTCTCTTTGAGTTGGCGCTCCTGACTTAATCGCTCTGATTCTATCTTAAGAGCCATATCTTTATTAAATTCTTTTGCCAACAAAAGGTGCAAGTCATCAGACAATTTTAAATTGGGGTCGACGACAACTTTATGACCTTTTTTCGCCAAAAATTCAACGGCAGTGGTCATCCCAACGTTCAAATCTTTACAGGCTTTACTTAATCTTATGGACATATTCTATTATTACAGTTTTCTATTTTTTTAAGTCTTCGGACTTGTCATCCGATCTAAAGTTCAGCATAAGTATTAATGCCAAACATGCTATGAATTTAGGCTTCACTTTCCTCTTCGAATTCTGCTGCTAAAATAGCCAGCACTTCGTCAATAGTTTCTTCTTCAAGGTCGGTACGGCGAACTAAATCCAGACGAGGTATAGCCAAGACACTTTTAGCAGTATCGCATCCGATTGCTTTCAAAGCATCGATAACCCATTGATCTATTTCATCGCTGAATTCATCTAAGTAGATATCTTCAGTTTCGGCATTTTCATCCATCTCGCGGAATACGTCGAGAGTGTAGCCAGAAAGCATTCCTGCTAATTTAATGTTTAAACCACCTTTACCAATTGCTTGCGAAACTTCTTCCGGTTTCAGATAGATTTCAGCTTTTTTCTCAACTTCGTTCAACCGAATTGAAGAGATTTTAGCAGGGCTCAAAGCACGTGAAATAAATAAATTCACGTTGTTTGTATAGTTTATCACGTCGATATTCTCGTTGCGTAATTCACGAACAATACCATGAATACGAGATCCTTTAACACCAACACATGCTCCAACCGGATCAATGCGGTCATCGTAAGATTCTACCGCAACTTTAGCACGTTCACCCGGAATACGGGCAATTTTTTTGATTGTAATCAGACCTTCATGAATTTCAGGTACTTCCAGTTCGAAAAGCCTTTCCAAAAATACCGGTGAAATACGTGAAAGAATAATTTTCGGGTTATTGTTTTTGTTCTCAACCATGGCAACTACTGCTCGAACGGTGTCGCCCTTGCGGTAAAAGTCAGTTGGGATTTGTTCAGTCTTTGGTAAATAAAGTTCATTGCCTTCATCATCAATAAGCAACATCTCTTTTTTCCATATCTGATATAGTTCAGCACTTACAATCTGACCCACTTTTTCGCTGTATTTGCTGAAAACGTTGTCTTTTTGCAGTTCTAGTATTTTCGATGAGAGTGTTTGACGAAGGGTTAGAATTGCACGACGTCCAAAGCTCAAAAAGTCTACAGTATCAGTAACATCTTCATCTATTTCGTAATCTTCATCAATCTTCTTTGCTTCGGTAAGGGAAATCTGAAGGTTAGGATCTTCCAGGTCTGCGTCAGCCACCACGGTGCGATTACGATAAATTTCAAAGTCACCTTTATCAGGGTTGATAATCACATCATAATTTTCGTCGGTTCCAAACAGTTTCGAAATAACATTACGGAATGATTCTTCCATTACACTGATTAATGTACTTCTGTCGATGCTTTTTAGCTCTTTAAACTCCGAAAAAGTATCAATTAAGCTAATAGTTTCTTTTTTGCTCATGGCTTATTTGAATCTAATAATATATTTTGTGTTTTTAATATCTTCGTAAGAGAATGTAATATCCTCTATCACCGTTGTTTTTCGTTTTGCACCCTCTAGTTTTTCAACCTTTTCAACTTGCAAAACAAACTGGTTTTCATTTACTTCAGTTAGAACTCCAATCGTTTTCTTACCATCTTTAGTCAATGTCTCAACCTCATTTCCAATGTTCTTTTCGTATTGCTTTACGACTTTGAAAGGCTCGGTAAGCCCTGCTGAACTTACTTCAAGTTCAAAATCTTCCACTTCACGGTCAAATTGTGATTCAATATGGCGGTTTAGCTCGGCGCAAAATTCAAGAGAAACGCCATCAAACGAATCAATTTCCACTGAAATTCGGTTATCAGGAGTGACTTTTATATCTACCAGATAATAATTTGTGTCAATCAAATAATTTTCAACTATCTGACTTATAGTGCTTTTTAAAATCATGTCTGTATTATATTAACAAACGAGGGGACTGTTGTCCCCTCCTCCGTATCCTATTTCGCTTGCAAAAGTACAAAATAATTCTTTATAATACAAAGATTTAATACAAAAAATTGATTTCAAATTATTTATCTTCTTTGTTATTGTCTTTATAGTCTGAATTTTGTAAAATTATAAATCGCACTTTGTAAATTATTTGCGACTTAAAGTTATCTTTGTAATCTCAAATTAATTCTCATAATCTTATCACCATGTATAAAATATTATCAATAAATCCGGGTTCTACTTCCACTAAATTTGCTGTTTATGAAGACGAAAAATTAGTTTGTTTACACACTATTCGTCATACGGCAGAGGAGTTGAGAATTTATCCCAACTTGTTTGACCAATATGAATTTCGTAAGAATTTAATGTTGGATTATTTGAAGAAAGATGATATTGATTTGTCCGATTTATCAGCGGTTGTTGGTCGTGGAGGGTTAGTAAGACCTCTTGAATCGGGTGTGTATAAAGTCAATGATAAGCTTATTGTTGACCTGAAATCGTCACTGGGCGGTGAGCATGCCAGTAATTTAGGTGGAGTTTTAGCCAGAGAAATTGCCGATGGTATTCCGAATTGTCAGGCTTTTATTGCTGACCCTATTGTTGTGGATGAAATGCAGGATGTGGCACGGATTAGTGGTTTGCCATTGTTCCCACGCCGCTCAACCTTTCATGCTCTTAATCATAAAGCGATTGCCCGAAAATATGCAGCAGCAACAGGAACTACGTATGAAGAGCTGAATCTGGTTATAGTTCATTTGGGTGGTGGTGTATCTGTGGCAGCACATGAGAAAGGCAAAGTCATTGACACTAATCAGGCTTTAGATGGATTTGGACCGTTCTCGCCTGAGCGTGCAGGAACTCTTGATGCTGGGGTATTGGTTGAAATGTGCTTCGAAGGAAAATATTCGCGGGATGAGATTCATAAAATGCTTGTAGGTAATGGTGGTTTGGTAGCACATTTGGGTACAAATGAGGTTCTGGTTGTTCTTCAACGGATAGAGGATGGTGATGCGCATGCAAAGCTTGTGCTGGAAGCTATGTGTTATAATATTGCAAAAGAAATTGGAGCTATGTTGGCGGTTCTTCACGGAAAAGCGGATGCTGTTATACTTACCGGCGGAATAGCCCGTAGCAAATTTGTTGTGAATTATATCAAAGAGATGGTTTCTACTATGGCTAAAGTAGTGGTTTATCCGGGAGAAGATGAAATGGAAGCATTGGCTATGAGTGGGCTTCGGGTATTGAGAGGCGAAAAAAGTAAAGAGTATTAAATGGGCAATAGTCTGGTAGTGCTAATTTGAGACTTTTCTTTTTCCGGCGAATTTTTCTTCCCAAAGTACCCACATCAGGAAAATAATTCCGTAGAAAATATATTTGAAAAAATACTCGTGCAGAAAAACAAACCAGGTCGGATGATTTTCAATGAAAGCAGCGATAACTGAGATTCTGAAGATATTGAAAAGATAAACAACTGCCAGCCCTAATGGAATGTACCAGAGTTTTTTTTGCCAGGGACCTCGATAAAAGGCTATGATACAGAAGTAAATATATGCTTGTTTAAAGCCGGTGCATGCCCATATTATTTGTACTGAATTTCCGTTTAGGTGTTGAATTGAATTATTGGACTCCAATGTTACTCTCCATCCACAGAAATTTAAAATAGATTTACAGACATGCGCCACATTGTGAGCACCCCATACAAAAGGTGCTGAAATGTCAAGTCCCCAAAATGTGACAGCGGAATCTATATTTGCTGATTCGTCTCCAAGCACATTGTATTTCCAGAACAGGTTTGAAACCATTAAAATAAGAGCGAATAAAATGACGCCCCTGTAAGGCTCTGATTTCTTCGGAAATTTAATGGTGGTAAATTTCATTGAGCAGCTATTTAATAAGTTCCTCCTTTGTGTAGGAGATGGTTTTAGAATTTATTGGAAACACGTGCAAACGGAACTTCCTCAATAGAGCAAAAATCATTGTGCTGGTATTTGAAATACCCGGTAATGGCAATCATGGCTGCATTATCGGTTGTAAATGCAAATGGCGGAATATATACTTCCCAGTTGTATTTTACTCCGTAATCGTGAAATGCCTGGCGTAGGGCTGAATTAGCCGAAACTCCTCCTGCAACAGCCACCTGACGAATATTTAATTCAGAAGCGGCTTTGCGAAGTTTATTCATTAAAACATCTACAACTGTAGCCTGAAGGGATGCGCAAAGGTCGTTCATATTTTCTTCTACGAAGTTTGGGTTTTCCTTTATTTTATCTCTCAATAAGTATAAAAATGATGTTTTCAGTCCACTAAAGCTATAGTTGTAACCTGAAATCTGTGGCTTGTTGAATGTAAAAGCCTTCGGATTGCCTTCTTTTGCCAATCGGTCAATATGGGGTCCGCCCGGGTAAGGAAGCCCCATTACTTTAGCGCATTTATCAAAAGCCTCTCCGGCAGCGTCGTCAATAGTTTGTCCGATTACTTCCATGTCGTCATAAGCTTTTACGAGCACTATCTGAGAGTTTCCACCCGAAACGAGCAGGCATAAGAATGGAAATTTTGGCTGACGTTCATCTTCTTTTCCTTCGCTGATAAAATGAGCAAGCACATGAGCTTGCAGGTGATTTACATCGACAAGCGGAAGATTTAGTGCTTGCGCAAATCCTTTTGCAAAGGATGTCCCGACTAATAAAGAACCAAGCAATCCGGGTCCACGGGTAAAAGCGATAGCATTCAATTCGGTTTTGTCAACTCCTGCACGTTTTAGTGCTTCGTGAACAACCGGAATAATATTAAGTTGATGCGCTCTGGATGCCAACTCGGGCACTACGCCACCAAAGTTGGTGTGAACAGCCTGACTGGCAATTACATTCGAAAGCATTATGCCGTCGCGAATTACCGATGCAGAAGTATCGTCGCAGGAAGATTCGATACCCAATATAATTGTAGAATTCATTTTTTTTGATGTAATTTTAAAGAATAGATTATGCATCCTTAAGGAATATAAGAACCTGTTGGCATAACAATTGCTATTTGGTTATTATAATTGCTTTGTTAGAAGCGTTTCCTTGTGATATTCACAAATTATTATTTACTTTTGCGAAACAAAGTTCAAAGGTATAAAAAAAACAGGTAAAATATTAGGTTTTAGTATTGATGGAATAATTTTATTTCTCATACTGTTGTTGATGCAAGTTCAAACTGGCTCGATACAGAGCTTTATATCTAAGGTGATTGTATCCGAGCTATCAAGCAAACTCCACACCAAAGTAAGTATTGGCAAGATTCAGTATAAATTTTTCAACGACATTGCCATTCAGGATTTATACGTTGAAGATCAGCAAAAAGATACGCTGGTGTTTATAGGGCAAGCCGATGCTCATTTCAAATTTTGGAAATTCTTTCAGGGGAAAATCATTTTCACATCAATTGAACTGGACCATTTATTTGGTAATCTTGTGATTAATAAGGCAGGACATTCCAATCTTGATTTTGTGATAAAAGCATTTAAAAAACCGCCAACAAATGATTCTACTCAGATTGAATATCGTATAAGTCATTTCAAAATAAAAAACTCCAGATTTAATTATTCGAACTATAAAGAGTTTAAAAAACTCTCAGCAGGAGTATTTAATGCCAATAAGTTGAAAGTTAAAAATATCAATGCAGATGTTGCATTCAATATTTTTAAGAAAGATTCGATGGATGCACGAATTTTAAGTCTGAGTGCTGAAGAACAATCAGGATTGATTTTGACAAACTTCAAAACACGTATATTTGCCTCAGCCAAAGCAATAAAGATACCCTTTGTTGATTTGAGAATGCCTAACTCCAGAGTTCATTTGGAAGATATTCGGTTAAGATATGATAGCTTAGCTGATTTAAAACACTTTAATAATAGGGTAAAATGGAATGCTCCGATAACGTCAACTGTAGCATTATCTGATTTAAGAGCTTTTGTTCCTGATTTCAAAAATGTCAAAGGTGTCGCGACATTTAAAGGTTTGATTACCGGACGTCTGTCAAGTCTGCGTTTTCAAAAAATGGAAATTAAATACGGAAATCATTTTTTATTGAACGCAGATTTAGATGTTAATGGTTTGCCAAATTTGAGCGAGGCATTTATTTATGGACAAATTAAAGAACTACGTTGCGAAAAAGGTGATGTTCAGGATTTAATCTCTGAATTGACCCAAAAGCCATTTTTACTTCCGAATGAAGTTACGCAACTTGGGATGGTTCGTTACAAAGGGAATATTTCAGGTTTCTTGAATAATTTGGTGCTTTATGGAAATATTAACACCAACGTTGGCGATATCTCAACAGATATTTTGTTGAAATTTGCAAATGATTTGAGAGACTTGACTTACAATGGAACAATCAAAACTCAAAATTTCAGATTAGGGAAATTGCTGTCTAATAAACAACTGGGTAATGTGTCTTTTAATTTGAACACTATTGGCTTTAAAAAGGAAAATACAAAACTTCAAGGAGTTATTAAGGCTAAAGTATCTGAAATACAGTTTAACGGGTATGCTTACCGCGATGTTCAATTTAATGGAAAATATGATGGAAAAGGGTATGATGGAGCTATAGATTTTCAAGATCAAAATGTTGATGCTCATTTTATTGGTAAAATTGATTTGACTCAAAAACTCCCTGTTTATGATTTTGGTTTAAAAGTAAATAATATAAATTTGAATGCTTTAAAACTGACGGATAAATACCCGGGAGCGACACTTTCATTTAATGGAAAAACAAATATAGTTGGAAATTCATTGGACAATATCAATGGATACATTCGGTTTGACAGCATTGAATTTAAAAATCAGAATAAGACGTTGAATGTTGATAAAATTCAATTTGTTTCACGTATCGAGAAAGATTTATGTCAATTTACTGTGAGTTCAGATTATGTGAATGGGTCTTTCAGTGGTAATTTTAAGTACAGCACTGTTGGGCAAACAATAGATAAAATTGTTCAGAAATATTTGCCATCTCTTGCCACTCTGAATAAAAGCTCAATTCAAAAATCAGAAAATCATATTGACATTGATCTTCAGATTGCTAATACTGCTGAGATTTCAAACGTATTGGATTTATCTTATACCCTCGATGGAGTTTCTACCATCAAAGGTTCTATTGATGAGAAATCGAACAAAATTGATGTGTCAGCTAATTTCCCACTGCTGAAGTCGAACAAACGCCAAATAGAAAATATTTCTTTACATGTTGAAAACCTAAATAAAGAATTACAATTCAGCTCGAGAGCTCAGATGCAGGAAAAGGACGGATTGATGAATGTTTTTCTTAAGGCTTCTGCAGCAAAAGACTCATTGAAAACACAATTAGGCTGGCAAAATATTCAACAAATTACAAATGCCGGCGAAATTCAATCGATTACAAAATTTTCAAATATTAATGGGAAAACAGCTGCTGAGTTATCGGTTTTGCCTACACAAGTGATTATATCTGATTCTGTTTGGAATATACACCCATGTAAAATTGATTTTAAAGCAGACAGCACAATTCAGATTCACAATTTTGTTTTTGATAGCAACAACAAGCAATTTATTCATATAAATGGAATTGCCTCGAAAAATCAGAATGATAGTTTAAACCTGTCTATGAACAAATTAGATCTTGATTTTGTCATGGGGCTTCTTAAATTAAGAGGATTCAGTATAAGCGGAATGGTTACAGGACGTGCAACTTTACTAAGTGTACTTCAACAACCGATTTTTGAAGCAAACCTTGGGGTGCAAGATCTCAAATTGAATCATGTATTGGTCGGAAATGGTAAGATTACATCAAACTGGGATAAATTGAATAGTCTGCTTTTAGCGCATGGTACTTTTGTTAATAACAAGAGCGATACACTTGTTGTTGCTAATTGTTTATTCAATCCTAAAGCAGATACGATAAGTGTTCTTTATGATGCTCGTAACTTCAGTATTGAGTTTTTATCGCCTTACTTCGAGAGTGTTGTTCAAAATGTAAAAGGGTATGCAACAGGCAAAATCAGAATGTTTGGACCGTTGAAACATGGTCTGAGTTTCGAAGGTGATGCTTTTGTAGATAAAGGGCAGGCTTCTATGAAGATGTTTAAAACTACCTATTTCTTGAATGACTCAGTTCATTTGACAAAAAACGCCATCGAGTTAAGGCATGTCAAAGTCTTAGATCAGGAGCGAAATCCTGCAAGTCTGAATGCGACGCTTACTCATGACGGTTTCTTTAAACACATGAAATTCGATGTTAATATTGCCGGCAAAAATATTCTGGCTCTAAATACTCAGGCGGAGGATAATGATTATTTCTTTGGTAAAGCATATGCTAATGGAAAAGTTCATATTTATGGAGATGAAAAAGTCGCTAATATTGATGTTAATGCTATTTCTCAACCTCAGACAAAGTGTTATATCCAAATGGGTGGAGCAGCTAAAACCTCAGACAATAGTTTCATCCATTTTGTAAATAAGAATGCAAGCAATATTAGAAAGGAAAATAATATTGTGCGTAAATCAGATCCGAGTGAGATGAATGTAAAAGTAAATTTGAAAATAGATGTTACCCCCGATGCTGAAATGGAATTGATTATTGACTCAAAAGCCGGTGATAGGATAAGGGGTAATGGAAGTGGTAGTCTGCAAATTAGTTTTGATACATTTTCTGATATGAAATTATATGGAACTTATACGATTAACAGTGGTTACTACCTATTTACGCTTCAAAATCTGATTAGAAAAGAGTTTAAAATAGATCAGGGAAGTACGCTTACATGGACAGGAAGTCCTTATAGTGCAAAAGGAGACATACGAGCTTTATACTCCTTGACAGCTTCTCTTAAAGATTTAGACGAAACAACACTTTCTGCAACTACTACACGATCTAGTATTCCTGTAAATTGCGTTTTAAAGTTGTCGGATAACATTATGAAACCTACTATAAACTTTGATATCGACTTGCCTCAAAGTGATGAAGGAGTAAAGCAGCGTGTTAGAAATATAATTAATACAGATGAAATGATGAATCGACAAATCCTTTATTTGTTGGTGTTCAATAAGTTTTATACTCCTGATTATATGCGCAATACAACTTTGGCTACAAATTTAGGTGCTAACCAGGGAATTTCATTCTTAACTTCAACAGCAAGTGCACAATTGAATAACTGGATTTCTCAGACCTTTAAGAGTAATAATCTGTCTTTGGGATTTGATTATCAGGCGACTGATGCGGCAACAAGTGATATTCAGGCTCAGATTTTTTATCAGCCTAATAATAGACTAATTATCAATGGAAACTTAGGATACCGAAATGATAACATAGTAAATAATACAAATAGATTTATAGGTGATGTTGATTTTCAATGGCTGTTGACCGAAGCCGGTAAGTTGAGATTTAAAGCTTATAATCACACAGTAGATCGATACACATTAAGCAGGGCGACTCAAACTCAGGGAGTCGGATTTATTTACAAAGAAGACTTTAATAGCATGAGTGAATTATTTAGCTACTATCTGCACTTTTTTGTCGGAAATAAAAAAAACAAAACAAATGAAAAGACAACTTCTTCACAGAAATAATCTATTAATAATTAGCTGTTTGTTTTTAATGACTCAGAGTTTGCTATCGCAAACCATTGAGAATTGGTACGTGAATATGCCGGATATTCTTAACCCAACATTAAGTAAGCAAAATCGACTTGAATTAATTGAATATCATAAGGCTCATCAAAGCGATAGTGTTACTAACCGATTAGGTAATCAGGCTCATCTATTGACTTTGGATTCTTTGAACGAACGAATTGTTGTAAGAAACACTTCAACTTCAACTTTTGAAATGAAGATTTTGCATTTTGAAGATAGTACTGTTGCGATTGGTATTGTTCGGACGGTTTGTGCTCCGGTTTGTCTTTCCAGCGTTGAATTTTACGATACAGCATGGAATTTGATTCCAATTCAATTTACAATGCCTAAAGCAATGGAGTGGGTGGATGAAAAGAACATTCCAACAGATAAAATTGATAATCAATGGCTTAAAAACACATTGGAAATTAGTTTCATCTCCTTAAGTTTTTCTGCCGAAAATCAAATGATTGTGGCAAGCAATAATACGCTGGATTTTCTAAGTGAAGTTGATAGAAAAGCAATATCACCATTTGTAAATAATAAACCGATATTATTTAAACTCAAAGGGCGAATCTGGATTCGTGAATAAAAAAGCCCCGAAAAATATTTTTCGGGGCTTTTTTATTGTATTTTTTTTGTTTATTTCTTTTCTCCGCGTTTTGCGTAACGAGTCATAAACTTGTCAACACGTCCTGCAGTATCTACCAGTTTAGATTTACCTGTGTAGAAAGGGTGTGATGAACTAGAAATTTCCATTTTAACCACAGGATAAGTTACACCATCAATATCGATAGTTTCTTTTGTGTTTACGGTTGAACGTGAAATAAATGTGTCGCCATTCGACATATCTTTAAATGCTACCGGACGATAATTTTCTGGATGGATTCCGCTTTTCATATCTGTATGTTTTAATTATTTTTTCTTCTTGTTGTTTGGGCTTGCAAAAGTACTAATTTCCATTTAATTATCAAACAATTTCTTTGATTTTTATTTTTTATATGGGTCGGACAATTTTTAGAAAGAATAAAATCTATTTAATGTGCTTATTACTAGCCATATATTCAGATATGCGATTCTAATTTATTTTGATCCTAAATACAAAAACAACATCCCAATCAGCACTCCAATTAAATCTATAACCTTTAGTTTTATGTTTTTGTCGTGTAGAACAAAGGCTCCATAAAAAAATGGAACTATAACGCCCGAACGACGTATGGTTGAAACCACCGAAATCATTGAATCCGGTAAAGTCAGTGCATAGAAATAGACAAAGTCGGCTGTAACCAGAAAAAATGAAATCCAGAAAATGGCCCACTTAAATTTAAATGGAGTTGTATTCTTTCTGGTTGGTGCCCATAAAAATAAGGTAATTAAACCCATAATAATTGCCTGGTAAAACGTATAGTAAACCTGAACGGACATGGCATCATATCTGTTCATTAGATATTTGTCGTACAATCCGCTAATGGCACCGGTTAGTGTGGCCATGACGATAAACCAGAACCATTTGTTTGTTCGAAGTGAAATCCCTTCTTTTTTACCAACAACAGAAAACATAAAAAAGGAAATCAATGTAATTCCTACTCCTATAGTCTGATAGCCATTTAGTTTTTCGCCAAAAATCAGCATAGCACCTACAACAGTCCAGACCGGTTGAGTTGCTTTTATTGGTGAGGCCAACGAAAGTGGTAAATGCTTCAATGCAAAATAAGCGAAAAGCCATGAAGTTAGAACTATAACTGCTTTTAGAATAAAAAGCAAATGAGCATGCAAATCGACTCGTGGAACAAAGAAGATGGAATTGCGAATTGTTTCGGGGAAAAAATCCGATAAAATTAAAAAAGGAATAAGTGTTAGACAAGAGAATAATATCGAAACGAAAATTACCGGAATAACGGCATTGTCTTTTAGAGAAACTTTTTTAAAAACTTCGTATGAACCTAGTAAAATAGCAGAAATAAAAGCAAGAAATAACCACATAAGATGTTTAATAACGCATAATTAATAATTAATAATTCAAGGTTTGTGTAAGTTGACAAATATCTCGTCAGGATACTTGATGTCAACTAAATACAATCCATGAGCAGGAACAGATGTACCTGCTTTACAACGATTCTTTGCTTCAATAACAGCTTTGAACTCGTTAACCGTCATTTTGTTACGACCAACTTCGAATAAAGTTCCAACAATGGCGCGAACCATATTTCGCAAAAACCGATTGGCTTCAATGGTGAAAATCCATTCATCCCCATGTTGAGTCCATTCTGCGTAAGAAATTACACAGTTGTTAGTTTTTACATCTGTATGAAGTTTGCTGAAACTTGTGAAGTCGTGAAAATCTGTAAGTGTTTTTGCTGCAGCGTTCATAGCTTCAAAGTTGAGCCTGAAACTTTCTCGTGCTGCAAGTTCATTTTTGAAAACGTTCTTCTCCGTTACGATATGATACTCGTACCGTCGGGAAATAGCATCGAAACGTGCGTGAGCATCCTGTTTTACTTCAACTATTTTGAGAATCGCAATATCGTTTGGCAGATAGCTATTCAGTTTGGCAGTCAAGTCAAACTCAGAAGGTAAATCGCCATTAAAATCAAAATGGGCTACCATTAACTTCGCATGTACCCCGGTGTCTGTCCTACCAGCACCAACAACTTCCAGTTCTGCTCTTAAAATTACACACAGGGCCTTTGTCATGACTTCTTGTACAGATAATCCGTTTGGCTGAATTTGCCAACCGTGATAAGCGGTGCCTTTGTATGATAAGTATATGAAGAATCTTTTTTTCACGCTGCAAAGATACGGGTTAATTGACAGTTTGCAATTGGAAGTTTATAATTCAGGTGAGTTTTATACAAATAATGCAGATTAATGATTCACTAATCTGCATTGTATTGTTTGTTTTATGAAAATATTTTTTCAATTCTTTCCGAGTAATACTCTTCAATCACATTCCGTTTTATTTTGAGAGTAGGAGAGAGGAACCCGTCTGTTGTTGTCCATTCATTCGGTACAAGCTGATAGCGTTTAATCTGTTCGTAATCGCCGAAAAAATGGTTGTAATGTTTCACTTCTTCTTTGTATCGCTTTATTACCAAAGGGTTCTCTATCATTTCTTCATTCGTTGTGTATTCTATTTTGTGTTTTCCACACCATGATTTCAGAAAAACAAAATCGGGTGATAGAAGCGCACCGGCAAATTTCTTATTTTCACCCAAGACAATCATATTTTCAATAAAAGGAGATTCAGTGAATTTTGATTCAATGGCTTGTGGATTCACATATTTTCCAAAGGAAGTTTTAAAAATACTTTTCAATCGTCCGGTTATTATTAACTGCTTTTTAGGTGTAAATGTTCCTGTGTCACCGGTATGAAACCAACCATCTGTATCAATCACCTGAGCAGTAAGTTCAGGATCTTTGTAATACCCAAGCATCACGTTGTGTCCACGGCAAATAATTTCATCACGATCTCCAAGTTTAACTTCTACTCCCGGAAGTGGCAATCCAACGGTTCCAAACTTACGTCCGTTCTTAACACGTTGGTGCACTGCTATTACAGGCGATGTTTCGCTTAGTCCGTAACCTTCAAACACCGGCATTCCGATTGCGGAGAAAAATGAAGCAATATGTGGTTGTATGGCTGAACCACCGGAAACAACAATGTCGAAATTACCTCCAATAGCTGCTCTCCATTTTGAATAAATAAGTTTGTCAGCAAGTTTGAATTTTAAATTATAGTACCACCCCATTTCTTCTAATTGAAATTTGGTAGCCAAATCAAAGGCCCAGTAATAAAGCATCTTGCTTGTCAAAGGTAGCTTTTTGCCGGAAAGATAGAGCTTGTCGTATATCTTTTCCAGTAATCGTGGTACGCACGACATCATGGTTGGATTTATTTCTTTGATGTTTTCGGCAATTGTACCCAAGCTTTCGGCATAATATACCGACATGCCAAGATATTGATATAAGTAAACCAACATTCGTTCGTAAGCATGGCAAAGAGGTAAGAAACTCAGAGCCTTGTTGCTCCATTTTGCCGGGATTGACTCAAGATTTTTTAATTGATCTACAATATTGTTGTGAGAAAGCATCACGCCTTTTTGGCTTCCGGTTGTTCCGGATGTGTAGATTATGGTTGCTAAATCATTGGGCTTGATTGCAGCTTTGAGTCGGGCGAGCTTGTCGGGGAGGGAGTTTTCTTTTCCAAGCGTAATTAGTTGTTCCAGAAATTTATATTCACTTTCTTCATCGATAAAAGTAAAAATCTCCTTAAGAGTTTTAATTTCAGAGAGTATTGGTTTCAGCTTGCTTCTCAATTCTTTTCCTTCTATGAAAATCATTTTCATTTCGGCATGATTTAGAATGTGTCTGTAATCGTCCTGACTGATAGTTGGATAAATAGGAATGGAAACGGCGCCAATTTGCATGGCTGCAAAATCAAGCATATTCCATTCAGGTCTGTTGCTACTGACAATTCCAATTTTGTCACCGGGCTTAACTCCCAACTCCAGCATGCCGTAACTCATGTTGTTGGTTAGTTCTATGTATTCCTGAATACTAAACTTTTTCCAGACACCATCTCGTTTACAAACTAAAGCCGCATCTTGATTTGGATAGTTTTCAATATAGTTATCCAATAGATCAAACAATCTCGTTACATTCATTTGATATTAGATTAGAATTAAGATACAATGACTAAGTTATTTTTTTTAGTTTTATTGAAAAACAATTGTTCTGTTTTTATATGCCAGAATTTTTCGGTCAATATGTTTTTCTACTGCATGAGAAAGTACAATCTTTTCTAAGTCGCGTCCTTTTTTTATTAATTCTGCTACCGTGTCCTTGTGCGAAATATGAGTTACATCTTGTTCAATAATAGGGCCGGCATCTAAATCACTTGTAACGTAATGGCTTGTAGCTCCAATTACTTTTACTCCACGTTCGTGGGCTGCGTGATAAGGCTTTGCTCCGGCAAAAGCTGGTAAGAAAGAGTGGTGAATGTTTATGATGCGATTCGGATAGTGATCTATAAAATCAGCAGAAAGAACCTGCATGTATCGAGCCAAAACGCAGAAAGTGATATTATGCTTTTTGAGTAATTCTAATTGTCGTGCTTCTTGTTCAGCTTTATTCTCCTTATTTATTTCAAAAACATGATATTCTATTCCGAAACGATTGGCAACACTTTCCATATCGGGATGGTTACTGATAATAAGCGGAATCTCAACTGCCCATTCTCCTGCAGCATAGCGAGCCAGTAAATCATATAGACAATGCGACATTTTAGAAACAAAAATAGCCATTCTTGGTTTCGTGTCGGCAAAGTAGAGTCGGAAGTTCATTTGATAACGACAGGCAATCAATGTTTCGAAATATTCTTCAATTTTATCCTTTGGAATCTGAAAAGAACTTAAATCCCATTCAACCCGCATGAAGAATACTTTTTCTTCCCGGTTCACATATTGATCTAAATATAGAATATTTCCTTTATGTTGGTTAATAAATTCTGTTACTACGGCTAAAATACCAGGCTTGTCAGGACAGTGCATCAATAACACCGCCGTATTTTCATTCTCTTTCATTTAATTTCAATTTTTCAATAAACAGATTGCAAAGATAACATTTTAATCGGAGACCATTATTTATATCGTCTATTTGTATTTAAAAAGCATTTTAGTTGGCAGATATATTTCTTGATAATACAGCTGCCAAGGGAATGTAGAAGATTTTTTTTTGAGATTTGATACGATTATTTTTTTCAAAGCTATTGCCAGAATGAAAAATTACCGTATCTTTGCACCGCATTAGAAAACAATGCCTGACAATAAAACCTGGTTCGGTAGTTCAGTTGGTTAGAATGCCGCCCTGTCACGGCGGAGGTCGCGGGTTCGAGTCCCGTCCGTACCGCAAATGCCCTATTAATCTTTTGATTAGTAGGGCGTTTTCTTTTTGTGCCAAGTACTTGCCTGTGGGTCAATGGGATCAAGTCAAAAAGTTGGATCAAGTCAAAAAGTTGTGGGGAATGAAATTGGATCAAGTCAAAAAGTTGTGGGGAATGAAATTTAAGCATATATTTTTGATAGTCTAAAAAGGAAGAAAGGAATATCTCTCACTCCTCTGAATTGAGATCTGAAGGCTTTTATTTTTGCAT
>Ga0302288_1000799_pt1 | contig 23150 bp, 16 predicted proteins | sample III_Fen_N1_1_FD_194549 | JGI IMG/M metagenome (GOLD analysis project Ga0302288, IMG submission 194549) | Peat permafrost microbial communities from Stordalen Mire near Abisko, Sweden - III_Fen_N1_1 | ecosystem: Environmental > Terrestrial > Soil > Wetlands > Permafrost | place: Sweden: Abisko...
AACTGTCTTCTTTGCCATAGCTTACATTATTTAATTTCTCTGTGAACGGTTACTTTACGAAGGATTGGATTGTATTTTTTCTTTTCCAATCTATCAGGTGTGTTTTTACGATTTTTGGTTGTGATATATCGAGATGTGCCCGGCATTCCACTATCTTTGTGTTCGGTACATTCCATGATGACCTGAACTCTATTACCTTTTTTTGCCATTTCTTATTGTATTAAAATAGTTTACCGTTGTTAACAGCTTTTGTTAAAGCTTTTTCAATACCAATTTTTGTGATGGTACGTAAGCCTGCAGCCGATACTTTTAAATTAATCCAAACGTCTTCTTCTGCAAGATAAAATTTCTTTACAAAAAGGTTTGGTTTAAATACTCTTTTCGTTCTTCTGTTAGAATGCGATACGTTGTTCCCAACCATCGTTTTCTTTCCTGTTATTTGACACTTTCTTGACATATTCTATGATGTAATATCTTTTCAAAATCTGAGGTGCAAATTTACAAATATATTTTTCTAATAAACAATACCTGCTAAAAAAAAAATGTAAATAATTATAAATTTGTTTGTTTTGAGATTTTAATTAGAATTTATAAATAGTAAACTGCTCTGTATTAGTTATTTGTTATTGTATCGCTATAAGGTCTATAGGTATAGCTAAATTTATTTGAAGATATTTTCCCATTTCTAAGGTATTTTCATCAGAATAGAAGAATTTTATCTCAACAACTTGTTTGTCATAAACATAGATGCGTTCAAACTTTTCAAGTATATGAAATATCCATTTTACTGATGAGGTATTGCAATAATCAAATCGAAGTTCAACCGTCGTTTTGGGAGCAGGATTTTTGCAATAATTTACAACTTCCTCCATTAATGGTTGAAAAAGATTGATAGGGTTTTCAGGTATTGAATGACCTTCGATTATAAGAAAACCAGTTTCAGTATCAAATGAGATTGCTGGACTGTGTGATGTAGCAACTTTTTGCATGTCTTCCATTCGGGTTTGTTGGTTAACAATTTACACTATATAAATTCATATGTAAAAGTATTTATTTTTTAATATAAATGTGCTTGTTGTTGAAAAATTTTACAATCATTCAAAGAAATCTTCTTTAAAATTAGATAAATACAGATGTTTACTGGCTCGCGTAACTGCTGTGTAAAACCATCGAAGATTGTCGACTTCTAAAACGCTGTTAGGAAGATAGTCGTGATCGATAAATACATTTTCCCATTGTCCACCTTGTGCTTTATGGCAGGTAATACAATAGGCAAATTTAACTTGTAATGCATTTAAAAAGGGATCTTCTCGAAATATTTTTACTCTTTCTTTTTTTGTTCTAACATTCTGATAGTCTTCGAGTACTTTATTTACTAATTGCTTATATTCCTCGCCACTCATCGATGCTGTTTCCGAAGTGAGGGTGTTCAGAATAATTTTACGATCGAGCTCCAAATCGTTGTAATCGGGAAAGCGAAGGGTAACATCGGCAAATCGTAATCCATAAAGGTTATCATACCTTTTGATTCGCATTATTTGAGCAATATCGCCATTTGCAATAAAGGCAAGCTCTTCTACTTTTTCGAGATCATAATAATTGTTTTTCACTACCATAACATAATCGCCCGACGAAATTTCTTCTTCTTTATAAAGAATGGTTCGACGAATTCCTTCGTTGTATTTATTTGCCCGTTTGTTCGATCGAGTTATGATAATTGTTTCGTCAATTCCTTGGCGATCGTAGCAACTGCTTATGGTTTCTAATAATTCGGAATTTGCAATTTTTGAAATATCGGGAAATTTTGATGTTCTGAATTTTGGTGTGTTTGGCTTTTCTGTCGAAATTAATTTGCGAATTTCGGTGGCATTATGCAAAATTCCCGACATCTGTGTTTGGCGAACGACGTCGGTAAGCGATGTTGAAATGGTATTTCGTAAGAAACTGCGTTCAATATATGTTGGTTCCAAAGCAGGACTTGTGTTCAAACCTATTGGTGGCAGCTGAGCTGTATCGCCGGTTAGAATTAATCCACAGCCTTTATTATTGAAAACGTAAGTAATTAAGTCGACGAGCAAACATCCTGTTCCAAAAATTGAATATTCGGCTTGACTGTCCGATATCATCGAAGCTTCGTCAACTATGAAAATAGTATTCGAATGTAAATTAACATCCAGAACAAATTGCTCGCTAACCGACGATTTTTGACGATAAATTTTCTTGTGTATGGTAAATGCTTCTTTGCCCGAATATTTTGACAAAACCTTTGCTGCACGACCAGTTGGAGCAAGTAAAACCGATTGTAGCTTGAATTCATTTAAGGTATTTATCACAGCACTAAGTAAGGTCGTTTTTCCAGTACCAGCATAACCTTTCAATATAAAAACTTCTTCGCGATCGGCATTGGTAATATATTCCGACAATAATTCGATTGCATGTTCTTGACTTGAAGTCGGATTGTGCTTCAAATGTTTTTTTATGACGGTTGCCGCGAAATCTTTTATCATTGTACCCCTAAATTCGATGTTTTGATTGTCTTGAAAAATCCGTAGGTTTGTACTTCAAAACACAACACAAAAGTACGGGTAAATTTCTTCGATTTACCATATGTTGGTGAAAAGATATTTTAGACTAAATGACAATCGAATCGACCATTAAAGTATTGAAAGATGCACGGTTCAACGAGCAAGAAGCTCGTCGTTATGAGCTTGCTATGAGTATTTCAACTAAGAAATGTTCGGCAATTGTTTTCGATAGTTTTGAAAATCGTTTTGTGTGTTTACTAGAAACAACAATCGACGAATATCTTTCGTTGGCTGAACATAAAAAGGAAGTTGCTTCATTTTTATCTAACCAGTTATTTGCTGTTGAGTATAAATCCGTAACAGTTTTATATGTTTCAAACAAATCGACTTTAGTTCCTGAAGCTGTCTTTGAAAAAGAATTGGCTCCCAAATTTCTAAACTTTAATCAAACTCTCGAATTCGACGATTCTGTAGAATATTCGTTTATAAGAAATAGATCGATGTATTCTGTATTTGCAATTCCTCAATGGTTGAAAGATATTGCTTTTGAACGATTTAGAAACGCAAGTTTTATGCATCAAACAACCCCTCTTCTCGATAGTATTTTGATGATTAACAAAAACAAAGTTTCGAAAAAGAAATTGTATGTAAATGTTGAGAATGATTTTTTCGATATAATTGTCATTGATGGTGATAGCCTTGTTTTATCGAACTCGTTTTGCTATTCAAATAGCAAAGATTTTATGTATTTCTTGATGAATATTTACGAACAATTAAAGCTGAATCCCGAAATAAATGAACTGACATTTATGGGGCAAATTGGCTACGAATCGGAACTTTTGATTCAAGCAAAATTATTTGTGAAAAATATTAATTTCGTGAGTTATCGAGATGAGTTGCAGCGATTCAGTTATGTGTTTGACGATGTTTCGTTGGTTCAATATGTATCATTGCTAAATGTTTTTTCATGCGTATAATTTCAGGCGAATTTAGGGGAAGAACGATTAATCCTCCAGCAGGTTTAACGCTACGTCCAACAACTGATATGGCGAAAGAAAGTCTGTTTAATATTCTTGGGAATCGCTACGATTTAGATGAATTAACGGTTCTCGATTTATTTGCCGGAACAGGTAGCATTAGTTACGAATTTCTTTCGCGTGGTGTGCAAGACATCGTTTGTGTTGATATAAATGTGAAACATACTAGTTTCATTGAAAAAACCTGTAAAGAATTACAATGTAATCAAGCAAAGGTTGTACGTGCCGATGTCTTTTCTTTTTTGAAAGCTTGCACCAAAACCTTTGATATCATTTTTGCCGACCCTCCATACAATCTTAAAGGAATAGAGCATGTTCCACAACTTGTTTTTGAAAAGCAATTATTGAATGCTGATGGCGTATTAATTGTTGAACATGCCATCGAAACTGATTTGTCGAAACTGCCATTTTTTGTTGAGAAACGCAAATGGGGTAAGGTAAATATGAGCTTTTTTGAAAGGGATTAACCGCTTAGTTAGTGTACCCATACCGTTGATTCAAAACTCTTTGATCAACTTTTCTGCTAATAGGCGATTGCAAATAACGGACATCTTTTTTATCTGTAACATGATGAGGTTTTGTTGGTTGAATATTTTCGTTTACAGAACAAGAATGTTCTTTCATTGTATTCAACGAATTGCAGTGTAAATAAGAGTTTTTGAGTTCCATAACTAAGTAATAACTAAAAATTAATAACTAAGAATTAAAAACTAAAAATCAGGTCTTCTGTTTCTTCTTTTTTGCCGCAGGGAACAATACATTATTTAATATCAATCTATAACCAGGTGAATTTTTGTGGTTTGCCAATTCCGTTGGTGGGTCACCAACAAAATGACGATAATCTTCGGGATCGTGTCCTCCATAAAAAGTCCAAGTTCCATTTCCTAATGTTCCGTGAATGTAGCGAGCTTCGTTAGCTGTTTTTAATTCGCCCATTATTACAACATCCGATTTTATCACATCTTTGTTGAAAGCAGTTGTTTGTCCCATAAATCCGGGAATCATATTTGTATGATCTTGACATAGCATTGTTGGAACAGGATCCCATTTAGCAGAAAATTCGAACAACGTAAAGAAATCTTGATCTTGTGGAACGTGACGAGTATCTGTTACATCTATGTTAGAATATTCATAAACCATTGGATTGGTTTCTAATTTAAAATTTGTAAATGCCATACATTTCGAGAAATCGAGTTTCGCTTGTTGGTTTGGGTCGGCAGCATCACCATCAAACATACTTTCGCAAATATCGTCGTTTTCAGCAGCTAGTGCAATATCGAAAGAATCAGTTCCCGAGCACATAGAAAAGAGAAAACCTCCATTTCGAACAAACTCTTTTATAGATTTTGCAACGAATAATTTCATTTGCGAAACCTTTGTAAAACCAAGCGATTTGGCCATAGCTTCAGCATTTGCAACTTGGTCGATATACCATTGTGCATTGTGATAGCTGGCATAAAATTTTCCATATTGCCCTGTGAAATCTTCGTGATGCATGTGTAACCAATCGTATTTTTTAAGAGCTCCTTTTACAATTTCTTCGTCGTAAATTATATCATAAGGAATTTCGGCATAAGTGAGTGCGAGAGTAACAGCATCATCCCATGGAAGTTTATCTTTGGGCGAATAGACAGCCATTTTAGGTGCTTTCTCTAGTTTTACAACGTCCATGTTTACTTCGGGCTGTGCAATTTCTGCAATGATTGCATTAACCTGTGCATCGGCAATTATTTCGTACGATACGCCACGAATATCGCATTCTGTTTTCAGTTCCGAACGATAATCAAGTAAGAAACTTCCTCCACGATAATTGAGCAACCATTTTGCGTCAACCGAGTTTTGGAGTGCCCAATAACAAACTCCATAAGCTTTGAGATGGTCTTTTTGCTTTTCATCCATTGGAATGAGAAAGCCAAATCCACTCACAAATTTTGGAAGTATTATAAGAAATATGAGTATGTGTTTATAAAATTTCATCAATTAAAATGGAGCATCCATATTATCAAATTTATTTGTTGGAAACGATTCTATAAGAACCGTATCGTTTGTGAAAGTGGTGTTTTCTGCATTCATTTTCGATGCGAAATTCATTTTTGGTTTATCGCCAAAGGTAATATCGCTAAGACTTGCAGGTAAAATGCCATCGAAGTTTTCGGTGAATTTTGCAAATTCTTTTTCGAAACGTAATTGAATATCTTCCAAAGCTCCATTACGATGTTTTGCAATTATAATTTCGGCCATTCCAACAGTACTATTTCCTTCATTATCTTCCAATATTTTATAATATTCAGGACGGTGAATAAATGCAACAATATCAGCATCCTGTTCAATCGCTCCCGATTCACGTAAGTTGGAAAGTTGTGGACGATATTCGTTCGTTTTATCAATCGAACGGTTAAGCTGCGACAGTGCAATTACTGGTATTGCCAATTCTTTCGCAATGGCTTTAAGTTGACGAGAAATGGTACTAATTTCTTGCTCGCGACTACCAGCATTCGGAGCATTCATCAACTGTAAATAATCGACGAATACACATTGTATTTTATGTTTTTGATGAAGACGACGACATTTTGCACGGAACTCAAAAATAGAAAGGGCAGGAGTGTCATCAAGAAAAATTGGAGCAGCTAGAAGTGATTTTGTTCGTTCTTCCAGAATTTTCCATTCATCGGTGGTTAATTTTCCATTTTTAATTTTGCCATGTTCAAGCTCTGTTTCGCTCACAATTAAACGCATTACTAATTGAATATTAGCCATTTCAAGCGAAAACATTGCAACTGGAATATTATGATCGACAGCCATATTTCGAAGCATCGAAAGAATGAAAGCTGTTTTCCCCATAGATGGACGTGCAGCAATAATAATAAGGTCGGATGGTTGAAGTCCCGATGTTACTCGGTCTATTTTGGTGAATCCGGTTGGAATTCCACTTAAACCATCTTCGCGTTTTCCTGCTTCGTGAATGTTTTTAATTGCTTCACCAATAAGATCCGCAATAGGACTTGATTCTTTTTTTAATCGATTTTCGGAAACGCCTAAAAGTGCACCTTCTGAAAAATCAATAAGGTCAGAAACATCAACATCAGGATCGAAAGCGCGATTTTGAATTTCAGACGAAACGCGAATCAATTCACGTTGAATAAATTTTTGTGCAATGATTTTTGCATGATATTCAACATGTGCAGCTGATGAAACTTTTTGTGTGAGGCTTGTAATATAAAAGGCTCCACCAATGCGTTCGAGCTCTTCTTTTTTGCGTAATTCTTCGATTACCGTCATCATGTTGATGGGGTCTTCGCGAGTTGCTAATTCTCTAATTGCGGCAAAAACTTTTTGATTTGCATCTTTGTAAAAGCATTCTGGTTTCAAAAGATCCATCACCAAAATTGTAGCATCGGGCTCAATCATGAGCTGACCAAGTACGATTTCTTCAATGTCAATTGCGTTTGGTGGAACTTTTCCAAGTTCGCTATAAATCTGAGTACCCAGTGGTTGTTGCTTTTTCTTAAAATCTGCCATTGCCTATATTACATTTTAGCAAATATAGTGAGGCTGAAGATACTTTATAAGAATGGTTACTAACGACAGATTGTTAGTAGGCTGTTGAAAACTTTAATTGAATTTTTCTTCATCCTTGATTTTGTGTCCATTGAGAAATGACACTGCATCCATTCGCTTCTTTCCTGCTGGTTGAAGGTCGGTTATATTGATAGAGCCTTTACCACAAGCTACTTTTAAGTAATGCTTTGAATCTGTTATGATTGTGCCTGGTGTTAGAACATGAGAAGTATTGTCGACGGTTGTTGAAAAGATTTTTATCGTTGATTTTTCATCATGTAAAAAAAGTTCTGTCCAAGCTGCTGGATATGGTGAAAATCCACGAACCAGATTGTGAATTATTTCTGCATCGCAATTCCAATCTATTTTACAGGTTTCTTTGTTGATTTTAGGAGCTGGTTTTAAATTCTCAATTGGAATTTCAGCTTGTGGAATTGGTTTTATTCCATTAGCCTCAATTGCTCGAACCGTTTTGATGACCATATTTGAACCAATTGACATAAGTTTTTCATACAATGTCCCAATAGTATCTTCTGGAAGTATAGCAACTTTTTCTTGGAAAATGATATTTCCTGTGTCTATTTGTTCTTCGATGAAAAAGGTTGTCACTCCAGTTTCTTTATCACCATTTATTATTGCCCAGTTGATAGGTGCTGCTCCACGATATTGGGGTAATAATGATGCATGAAGATTGAACGTTCCCTTTACTGGCATATCCCAAACAACTTTAGGCAACATGCGAAATGCAACTACAATTTGAAGGTCAGCTTTATAGGAAGCCAGTTCTTCTAAAAACGTTTCGTTTTTGAGACTTTCGGGTTGTAGAATTGGGATGTTTTGTGTTAATGCATATTCTTTAACTGCCGAAAAATTGAGCTTTTGTCCTCGTCCAGCGGGTTTATCGACTGCGGTAATAACTGCGACGACATTGCATTTTTGTTCAACTAATTGTTGTAAAGGAGCCACCGCAAATTCAGGTGTTCCCATATATATTATTCTGAGTGAATTTTCCATTTTTATTTTTTCAGATGCTTCGACAGGCTCAGCATGACAATCGTTAGATTTTATACCTTTTATCAAGCTCGTTTGTAATCATGAGCTAGTCGAATGGTTTGTTTAGCAAATATATAGTTTTAATAGAATTCTACTAGCTTTTATACATACTAACTTCAGGCGAAGAACCCAGTACTGTGTGATACGAGAATATGAAAAGTATCGAAATACCCGATAATTTGCATTCAACACCAAGGCTCAAAGGTTCATTTCCGGTTGATGTTCGAAGTAAAAAATAGAGTTTTTTCTTCAAATCATATTCGCCCATAAAATCAATCTGTGTTTTGGCTTTTTGCATTTTTTCTACTTGAGCATGAATGCTAATGCTTTTAACAAAATAGCTTATACCAATTACAAAATCATTGAATCCATAAGCGGTGTTTTGCTGATGTGAAATATTTCGCAAAGCCGTAGAGAATTTCCATTTATTCAAAGGTTTTAACATCATTCCAACGGATGGTGCATATTGATGGAAATTACTGTATTGTGCTCCTTGGTCGACAATGGTATGCGAAAATGAAACTCCTAGGGATAATTTATCATTCAGTTTCTTAGCTAATAAAAAACTTTGTGTTGAATACCAAAATGCTTGGTTTCCAAAATAATTTGCATAAAAACCAACGCTAATAAATTTGAAATTATAAGATCCAAATCCCAAAAAGGTATTGGTTTCTTTCAGTAAATAACGGTTTGAATATGAAATTCCGATACAGTTTGGATTGAGCGAAATTGGAGCAATTCCCGAAATGGGATTGTAAGCTCTTTCAGAATTGATAATGGTGTGAGCTGGAATGGTGAAAAAGCTTCTTGGCATATCGTCAGCAGCAATTACTACTGACGATAGCAAGAAAAATATGAATGAAATAACGCTTTTTACGGTGAGGGAACGCAATGGCAGTTTTAATTAGTTTTATATTCGAATTTTATGCTTTGAATTTCGTTGTTTGCTTTTATAATTTTGTCTTTCAACGTTTCTTTATATACTTTCAATTCGGCTTTTACACGTTCGTCAGACTGAGCAATGATTTGTGCAGCAAGAATACCAGCATTTAATCCTCCATTAACACCAACCGTTGCAACGGGAATTCCTGGAGGCATTTGCACAATTGCCAAAAGAGCATCCAATCCACTTAACGATGCATTGATGGGAACGCCAATAACCGGTAAGGTTGTCATCGAAGCAATAACACCAGGTAAATGAGCTGCCATTCCTGCAGCGGCAATGATGGCTTTAATGCCGTTTGCTTCAGCATTTTTAGCAAAGACTTCAACTGCTTCGGGTGTGCGATGTGCTGAAAGTGCATTTATTTCGAACGGAATTTTCATATCGTTCAAAAACATAGCTGCTGCTTCCATTACGGGCATATCGGATGTGCTGCCCATTATTATACTAACTTGTGCTTTCATTGTAAATTGTTTTCTGCAAAAATACAGGAAAAATACATTTGTCAAAATATTTTATTTGTAAATGTATTTTTCCTCTATTTTGTAGAAATTTATGAATGGCCTCCAACTACAATTCTCATGATTTTTAGGTTTAAAACAAAAAATCTAATAATTTGTAGTAAGTGAAAAGTCCTTAAGAACTTTGTCATACCAGTTGGTTCGGTTGCGAACGATTGGTCGCTATATGGCGTTGTTTTTCCTTCTTGTACTTTCATAACTTTACGATTTAATAATGTAATTAACTTTTATTCAGGAATTATCCACCAAAATGGGAGTGCTTTTGCTTTGTACAAAAACATGTAATGCATAAAGAGTTTCATCCAATGTCCAGCCAAACCAATTTCACCAACGGTGTATGAAATGTTTCGTCCCCATTTTGGATATTTGTCCCAATCTGGTACAATTGGATAAACAGTCATAACTGCTGCTTGACCTTGCATAATTCCATAACCAGCAGAAACAATGCAAGCTGCACCCATTTGAGCCATTGATGCTTTATGTGGATGTTCTTTGGAACCTGTTTTAATTCTATCAACAATGTTTTCGGCAACAATTTTACCCATTACTCCCGAAGGCATACCGGTACGTGGTGGAGTTGGATTTATTTGAGTACCATTTTTGCTTTTCATTGGTTTTGAAATAGGATGAGGTGGTGCAAATGCAATTCCTGAAGCATAAATATTATCGTAACAAGGCGATTGATAAATTGATGGCCAATCTGCAGCTTTCCAATCTTCATAAGGTTTTGGATTATAATCGGCATCAACTTTCATTAATCCATTGGGTGCAAACATTTTTGCTGAAATATCTTCGCCCAATTTATCATAAGCTTTTAATCCAACACCTGCAAAACTTGGTATAAGCATTGCAAAATCGAATTCTTTAGTAAGATATTCACCATCGAGATTTTCGTAATGCGCAATACCTGGTTCAACTTTCGTAACACCTGCTTTTGTTATCCAATTAATATTGTATTGTTTGAATATTGATTCTGCAAATATTTTTGTCGGTGTAACATATCCACCACTTTTAACATAAGCTCCTCCCATTCCAAAATCGCCCATTTCGTATTCGTTCGAAATCCAATTTAATTCGGCTAAGTGGTTAAGTTTTCGTTTATTTATTTCGAATGCAATGTTCAAAATATATTCGAATGCAGCTCCTTGGCAAGTACACATTGGATGACCTGTTCCAATAAGGAAACGTTGTTTTTCTCCTTGTTCCATTTTCGCAAGCGCAATTTGTAGATTAGTCCATGCATGTGCTGCATGGTCATAAGTACAAACAGAATTGGTGAATTTATCGGGACCTAAACCTTCGGTTGCAGCAAAATTGAGTTTCGGACCTGTTGCATTAATTAAAAAATCGTAGCTGACATTTTCTTCCGTATCTTTTAAATCACCAGCAGTGTATTTAATTTTCACATAACCACTTTCACTGGAACTATCTCCCTCAGGATGAATGGATATGCCAGCAGCTTGTTTGAATAGTATTCCTTGCTTTTTATAAACAGGTGCTAAAGCAAATTTTACTTGATCGGGTTTCATTAAACCAACTCCTATCCAAATATTAGATGGAACCCATTGGTAGTTGCTATTGGGACTTACAACGATAACTTCATGTTTCTTTTCAAGTTTTCGTCTTGCAATTAGGGCAGCCGTATGTCCAGAAATGCCAGCACCTAAGATTAATACTTTTGCCATAATTTTATTTTTTAAATTAGAATTATTTAAAAGTCAGTTACTGTTCGAAGGATTTGTCTCGTATTACGGATGTTTTAATTGAAAAGTTTTAAAAACAGAAAAGTTTAATTATCAAACATAATTTGTTGTTATATAAATAATTAATTTCGATTAATTTATCGTGTACTCATTCATCATATTTGTGAATAGTCACATTTTTTGGGGGATAAGTTTTTAACAAATCTTTTAGAAAATACATGTAATCAAGTATTCACTTTAAAAGAATTTCTTACATTAGCGGTTTAAATTTTTGCAATTAAAAATCAGTTTATTCTATGAAAAATAATTTTAAGCTTTGTTTGCTGGCATTGCTGTCAGTCATTCTTTCGCAAACGGTTTATTCTCAAAAAACCTACTATTTAGGGAAAGGCGATTCGTTATATAATAGTTTACCCGTTCATCGAGGAAAAGTTCAATGGCAATATTCAAATGATAATGGTTCAACGTGGAATAATTATCAAGGCTCAAGTTCAACAAAAGATAACTATGGTGTTTCTATTTCAGGAGATATAAAAATAAGAGCTAAAGTAACTGAAGGTACTTGTGATATTTATTCTGATACAACCTCAGTTTATACAACAGTTAGCGATTATGATGGAAATAAGTATAAAGTAAAGAAAATAGGGAAACAAGTTTGGATGACTGAAAATTTACGTACTTCATATTATTCTGATGGTAATGTAATTCCATTGGTTTCAGATAATTCACAGTGGAAAAGTTTACAGTCTGATGCTTATTGTTATCGAAATAATGATAAGGATTCATCGGTTTATTATGGATTCATTTATAATGGGTATGCTGCAATTCATAAAAATTTATGTCCACAAGGATGGATTGTTCCAGCATCTGCTGATTGGGAAGTATTGTCGAACTATTTAATTGCTAAAGGATTTGGTTATGGTGGTTCCGGAGATGAAATAGCAAAATCACTTTCTGCAGTTAATTTAGCTGCATATCAAGCTGTTACTTGGACTAATTCAACAGTTGACGGTGCACCAGGAAATAATGTGAAATTAAATAATTATTCAGGGTTTAATGGATTACCAATTGGGTATAGAGATGAAAATGGAAATTATGGTGGATTTAGTCTTTATGCGAATTGGTGGGTAAACTACGTTGATAAAGATGGATATTCGAAAGGCGTTACAATAAGTTACGATCAGGCAATATTACCCTCCTTTTTAACTAATATAACTTCTCCTAATTTTGGAATGTCGGTTCGTTGTATAAAACAATAATTCAAATTGTAATTAGAAATTTTAAAATAAGAATTATGAAAATATTTACAAAATATAGCAAGTTTGTTATTGGAATCCTTTTGATGTTTCTAGGATCACTATTTACAAAAGCTCAAGATGGTATTGCAATTTACAATTTGAAACAAGTACAAGTAACTATAGATCAAAAAAGCATTTCAGCTTGTATTGATAAAAGTCTTATTATTACAGGAGTTACGGCAAGTTATTGTTCTAGTATAGCATGGTCAACAACCGGAAATGGCTTTTTTGTTCAGAATACCGATCTAAATCCTACGTATAATTTAGGTTCCAATGATATAATTTCTGGAAAAGTATCATTGATTGTTACTGCAAATGGAATTGATGGATGTAGTTCAATAAAAGATACTATTTCAGTTACTTTAGATAGGGTGACTTTTTCTATTAATGACTCTAATTTTACAACATGTCAAAATATAAGTACGCATTTAAAAGCAAAAGTATTGCAAGGTACTGGAGGATATTCGTATGAATGGAGTCCAGCTACCAATTTAGATAAAACAATTGGAAATGATGTCGTTTTTACCCCAGGTACTTCAACTCCGATAAGTTACCATTGCACGGTTACAGATGTTCTCGGGTGTAAAGGATATAATCAACTTCAAATTACAGTTAATCCAAGTCCTACAGTAAATATTTCAAATCCTAAACCCTCGCTTTGTTTAGGAGGTTCTGTTTCATTAATGGCAGCCCAAGCCGCAAACTTTTCTTGGAACACTGGAGATATAACACCTACAATATCAAAAACACCTACTACAACTACAACATATAGCGTAACCGGAACTAATCCAATGGGTTGTTGGGCTACGGCAAGTGCAGTTGTTCAGGTTAATCCTATACCAACAGTAACAATTACAAAATCGAGTCAATACATTTGTTTAGGAAATGCCGTTACCTTTTCGGCAAATAGTAATGCAACAACATTAAATTGGAATGATGGTTCAACTGGGGTTTCGAATATTACTGTAAAGCCACAGTACAACTCAGCCTATTATGTAACTGCCAGCAACGCTGGAGGATGCTCATCAACAGCAAGTACATCTATCACTGTTTATTCTAATCCTGGAATTGTTATTTCACCCAATTCTGTTGATTTATGTGGAACAGGTAAAGTAGCTACTATGACTGCATCATCGACTAAAACACTTAACTATGTATGGAGCACGAAAGACACTCAACCAACGCTTTCGATGATTCCAACAGCATCTACAATGTATTCTGTTTCAGGAACCGATTCTCTAGGTTGTGTTGGTACTGCTACTGTTATTGTTACCATTAATCCATTACCAACCATAATAGCAACTGCTACCCCAACAAATATAACTATTGGACAAATGTCACAATTAACTGCTACTGGGGCTTCATTGTATAATTGGTCAAACGGACTTGGATCTGGAAATTCTCAAATTGTTTCTCCTATGGCAACAACAATGTATTTTGTTACTGGCACTGATTACAATAATTGTTCGGCAACGGCAAAGATTACCGTAAAGGTCAATCCTCTGCAAACAACTATTCCAGTTACTGGTATAAAAATATTAGATGGTTCTCAAAACCTACAAGTTGGGCAATCATTCCTTTTTCATGCTCAAACAATTCCAATGAATGCTATCAGTCAACAAATAATTTGGTATTACATTAATGCAAATAATTCGAACGATAAAGGTACACTTGGAACTGGTTCAGCATATACACTAACTCCATCCAATGTAGGGAATTTCTGGGTTTATGCATTTTCTAACGAATATAAAATTTCGGGTAAAGACACTGTATGGTATCACGATTCGGTAAATGTTGTGGTTATGCAACATATAACCGTTTTGCAAGTATTTGCAAATATTTCGGGTTCAATGAAAGTACTTGTTGGTGCTACGGATAAATCGGCGAGTGCTTATGTTTATCCATCAACAGCAACAAACAAAGCAGTAACATGGTCAACGAGTAATTCTTCCATTGCAACAATCGATCAAAATGGTGTAATTACTGGAATTGCTAAAGGGAATGTAAATATTGTAGTAGCATCGGTCGAAGATCCTAATAAATTTGCAACATTTATTGTTGAGGTTGTTGAACCAGCTGTCGATAAATTGCAACTGAAAGGTGCAATCGAATATTCCGATTATATTATATCATATATAACTCCAAATCAACTTGGAACCAATGCCGGCCAATATTCTCAAACCTTAATGTCTGCATTAAAAGATCAAAATACTGTTTCGAAAGTAGTTTATAATGCCGTTGCTTCAAGTCAAATCGAAGTTACCGTTTCAACTGTAGCATTAGAAAAAGCGATATATGATTTTAAAAATTCGTTAGTTGGTGCAACTGAAATAACATCAATATTATTAAATAATTCGACCTTAAACGCTTCTGTAACTGCAGCTCCATACATGCTTTCGGCAACAATATTACCTTCGAATGCAACCTATAAAACATTACTGTGGAAATCGACTAACACTTCTATCGCCTCGGTCGATCAAAATGGATTGGTAACCTTTGTTGGTGCTGGTACCGCAGTAATTTCAGCAACGGCAACAGATGGTAGTGCAGTTTCGGCAAATTGTTCGGTAAATGTTTCGGTTCCTGTTGAATCGATTTATATTCCACAAACAATTGGTTTAAAAGTTGGAGAAATAACTCCAGTTACTGCATTTGTATTGCCTTTAAATGCATCAAATAAATTGGTCAAATGGACAAGTTCAGACCCTTCTATTGCAACTGTTGATACAAATGGAATGGTAACTGCAATTTCAGTAGGTTCTGCAAAAATTATTGCTCAAAGTGTTGATGGACAGAAAACAGCTGTTTGTATTACTAGTGTTTCGTCCATTGCTATTGCAATGACAAAAATTACATTACCACAAAGTCCAATGCAAATGATTGTAGGTGAATCGAAAAGTATTGATGCTATAATTACCCCTTTCAATGCAACTAATAAAACGATATTCTGGAAAACGTCGAATATGGCAAGTTTGGCTGTCGATTATACTGGTGTTGTTACAGCAATTGGAATAGATACTGTTATAGTGTATGCATTTAATCAAGATAAAACGATTATCGATTCTATAGAAGTATTCATCTCAGCATCGAAAGCTCCAGAAATATTGCCAATAGAACCTGTCGTTGTTAAAACAGGAACGACCAGTATTATAATTGCTTTATCAGATTTAGTAATTGATGATAAAACTAGTTTCAGCAATCTTACATTTATACCATCGACAGATGCTAATTTTACTGTTACAATTCATGGTGATTCTTTGGTTATTACACCCAATAATGCTCAAACAGCTCTATCAGGAACGATTAAAATAGTTGTTGTTGATCAAGATAATCAATCTTCAATAATTGATGTTCCAATTACGGTTTCATCAAATGCCAATACAGCACCTGTTTTATCAGCATTTCCAAATCAATCGATAATTGTTGGAGGTACATTTATGCCTGTTACATTATCAATGTATGTGAAAGACGATTACACAAAACCAAACGATATTGTATGGACAATTGCTGCAAATACAAATTTACAAGCATCAATTGCTTTTGGAGTATTAACTGTAACACCAAAACTTAGTTCGTGGATTGGAGTTGATTCTTTATTAGTTACTGCTATCGATTTAGATGGTTTAACAAAATCAATGTATATAAAGTTTACTGTTTCTAATAAAGAGAACCAACCTCCTGTTTTATTGCAAATTCCAACACAGGAACAAACAACGACAGTTTCATTCCAGCCAATTAATTTATCGAAATATGTTACTGACGATTATACTGCAAGTTCCTATATTGTTTGGTCTGTAAGTAAATCGAATAAATTGAACGTATCGATTGTTAATGGGAAAGCGTATTTTACCGTTATCGACAAAAACTGGGTTGGTTCCGAAATGATAACGTTTACAGCAACCGATCAAGCAGGATTATCAAGCAATGTTAGTGTACTTTTCAATCAAAATGTAAAAGTGGCACAAACAACCTGGACAGGTAAACCAGAAGTTAGCTTTATTGCCGAGCGAACAAAAGTAGGTAAAAAAGAAAAAGTCTATTTCCATGGTTCAATAACTGGCGACGCGCTCGATGGGCAAGTATGGACATTTATTGGTGGAAATCCAGCTATATCATACGATCTTAATCCCGTTGTGACCTATAATGAAAATGGTAAATACGATGTGCTATTTGCTGCTGGTAATAACGGAGCAATTGACTCCTCAAACGTAAAAGGATACATAACGGTAATTGGCATTACAACTCCAGATACTACTATTTGTAAAGGTTCTCCTATTACATTATCTGTTTCAGATAAATCATTAACTAAATATATCTGGAGTACTGGAGCAACAACAGCAACAATAACGATAACACCAACTGCGAATACCAAATATTCAGTAACTGCTCAATCTGGTTTATTTAAATATTCTGACACTGTTTTGGTTTCTATAAGTAAACCAGTATCTCTCGGAACCGATTCCGCAATTTGTTATGGTTCATCGGTTCAATATACGTTAACTGGTTTTTCAATCTATAAATGGAATAATAACAGTTCTTTAACATCAAATTCGTTTACAGTAACATCAGCTCAAACTGTTTCTGTTGAAACAAAAGATGCATTTAACTGTGTTAGCACTGCCTCGGTACAAATATCGGTAAATGCATTACCAACAGTTGATTTAGGAGCTAATGATAGCATTTGTCCATCATCTCCAAAAGTACTTGATGCTGGCTCGGGATTAGCATCTTATAACTGGAGTACTGGTATTGCAACGCAAACAATTACAGTTACTAGTTCTGCCGTATATTTGGTTACCTTAACCAATGCTAATGGATGTAAAAATACCGATGCCGTTAAAATTGTGGTAAAAAAACCTTATGCTGAGCAACTTGGTGTAGCTACTGTCCTTGGTTCAAATAAAATAGTATTGGCTTGGAATCGTACATCAAATAAAGATATAAAAATGTACACCGTTCTTCGTGAAACATCAAAAGCAGGGATATTCGAACCAATTGGTACACGCCAATTCTCGGATACTTCATATGTCGTTGATAATTCAGCATCTCCATTCTCTCAAACGTATACCTATAAACTACAAACTACCGATAATTGTTTAGATACAATTTCAAGTAAAAAACATGTTACAATGTTACTGCAAGCTGTTTATAGTGAGTCGACAAATGCAAATCAATTGACCTGGAATGGTTATGAAGGTGTACCATTATCGACATTTAATATTTATCGAAATGGAAAACGTATCAAATCATTAGCCGCTTCATCTGGTAATAACAGTTATCCCTATAATGATGTTGAAGGAATAAAAGGCGATTTATATCAAATTCGTTATGATTTACCGGATAGTATTTTTACGACTCAACTAAAATCAGATAGTGGTCCGTTCTCGCAATCGTTATCGAATTTAGCTGAATCGGAATTGACCGAAAGTGAACTTGCCGAAGGAAATGCAATAGCTGTTTATCCAAATCCAGCATATTCAATAGCAACAGTTATTTTGCCTATAGCTGGTAATTATTCGGTAGATCTTTTCGACGCATTGGGTCGTCACGTTTTAAAAACTATTTTAGTTGAGAAAGTAAATTCTGTGCAATTATCACTTTCGGAATTACAATCAGGAGTTTATATACTCAGAATCCAAGGAAAGGATAGTGTAAAAGCAACACAATTTGTGAAAGAATAAAGTTTTTAACAAAATGTAAAAAAGCCTCAGCTATGAAAATTGTTTGAGGCTTTTTTATTTACTTTTGGCGGAAATATAGTATTTGTAATATATAAGAATTATGAGAAAATTAGTAATCGTATTTATTGTAATGTTTATTCAATTAGGTGCATATAGTCAGAAAATTGTTTTTGTTACCCAACAAGGTTCTGGATTATCAAATGGTAGTAGTTGGGCAAATGCTTTCCCCGGAACTTCATTACAAAATGCTATAAATACCCTTTCTGATGCTGGTGGTGGACAAGTGTGGGTTGCTGCGGGAACGTATTATCCAACACAAGATACTTTAAAGAATAGTAATCCTACCGATGAAAGAGCAAAAACCTTTGCCTTACGAAATAAAGTTGCTGTGTACGGTGGTTTTGCAGGAACGGAGAGTTCAATAAACGCTCGGAGCAAAAGCGATAAAAACGCCGACGGTAAAATCTCGGCATGGGAATTTACCAACGAAACCGTTTTGAACGGAAATATAAATCATGATGCTGATTCAAGCAATAATGTGTTTCACGTGGTTTTTCAGAAAGAACGTAATGTTGACGGAATATTGCTAGATGGCTGTACGGTGCAGGAGGGAAATGCGGTTGTCCTTTTTTTGGACGCGAACAAATTTCCAACTGCTGACGAATGGGCAGAAACAAGCTTTGGTGGTGGCTTGTATGTTTTAAAAACGACTATTAAAAATTGTATTGTTAAAAAAAATACGGCTTTTTCTTATGGTGCAGGAATATATTTGGCGAATAGCGTTGCGGATTCGTGTTATATTACAAACAATGCATTTATCTTACTCAGTACTAATAAAGGGACTGGTTTTGGAGCTGGTGTTGCAATAAATGAGATAGGTACGCTATCGAATAGTGTGATTTCAAATAACACTGGTCCTAAAGGATCGGGTGTGTTTTGTAATGTCGGTGGAATATTCTCATCGTGTATTATTCGTAATAATAATGGTAATTATTGTTCTTATATTCTTGGAGGTACAATTCTAAATAGTTCTATCGTTAATAATAAGGGTATACTTGCGGTTTCGAATGCATCTGTCGTTTCTTGTACTATTGCAAAAAATGCTAATCCTATGACAATATATAAAACTGAAATTTTAAACTCATTAATTGCCGATAAAATATCTTATTCTAATCCCCAAAACGATAATTCAACCATCAAATATTCAATGGTATATAATCTTTCGCGAGATTCTGCAAGCAATATAATAGCTCCTAATTTTATTTCATTCGGTTTCATCGATACTATTGATTATAAACTGAAAGGAACGTCACCTGCTATAAATACTGGTATGCCCAATGTGGGCACACTCAATCAAGTTAATTTCGATTTGTATGGCAATCCCCGAATTAGTTACGATCGTATTGATATGGGATCTTTTGAGTTTTATTCACGCCGATATGTATCAACAAAAGGTGCAGGAAATTTTTCGGGCTCAGGCTGGGCAAATGCTATGCCAGGCTCTCAATTAACCGATGCTACAAATGCAGGAGCTGGCGAAGTATGGATTAAACAGGGAACCTATTATACTAATTCTTCCAAAAATCCGGAAGATAATATTCGACTTTCTGCTAACGAGAAAGTTTATGGAGGCTTTTTGGGTAATGAAACAGATGTAAGTCAACGAATGAGGACCGATATTAATAAAAATGGAAAAATTGAAGATTGGGAATTTACTTCAACGACTATTTTAAAACCCGATTCATCGTTAACTGTTATGTTTGGCTTTCCCAATTTGGTAGAAGGAAATGGTGAAAATGAAAATACCTTACTCGATGGAGTTACGATTCGTGATTTTAAACAAAAGATTACTGCACAAGATGGTGGAGCAATGCAACTAGCTGCTGGTCTTATTCGGAATTGTATTTTTGTTCATAATTCAACAATACTTGCCGATATTCAGAATAGTATAATTAACTTATATGGTTCTGCACGTATAGATCATTGTTTTATATCAGAAAATCAAAGCCAAGACGGAGGCGGATTAGCTCTTTATGAAAAGAGTATAGCATCATTTTGTCTTATTAGTAACAATGAGTGTTCTAATTTAGGTGGTGGAGTGTTTATGAATGGAAAAGCTATCCTTGAAGAATCGACAATCAGTAATAATAAAAACTTAGGAGCTCCTTCTAGTTATTATGGCGGCGGAGTTTATTTATCGGGAGGAACAATTAGAAACTGTATTATAACCAACAATACAACATTTGGTACTGCAACTCGAGGTGGTGGTGTTTTTGCTGAAGAAGGTACTGATGATCATTCTCCAACTATTTTTCCATCATATATTATAAATTCTGTCATTGTTAATAATAGTGCAGTAGGATCAAGTGCCGAAGGTCAAGATATAGGAATTGCACAATCAGTTATAATGGTTAATAATATTATTGGAAGTCCACTGTTTGTGCGAGGGTTAAAGCCGAGCAATATAATTACTCATTGTGTCATGCCCGAAAATATAACAGGTTTTGGTATTGAGAATAATTATTCTCTTTCAAGTCAAACTGCCATAACTAATTTATTTAAGAAACCAAGTTTATTTAAAGGTTGTGGCTTTTCGACAGACAGCACTCTTGCAATTTTATCGACTGATTGGCATTTGAATACATCGCAATTTTTCAACAAGGGATTAGTTGCATCAACAATTACATATTCTGATGTCGATTTAGCCGGTAATCAAAGAATTGAACATGACACTATTGATATAGGTCCGTATGAATTTAAAATAAATAATCCCAATCAAGGAAGTGGACTAGACGTGGCATCGCAACCAGCTATAGGTACAGTTCAAATAACTTGGAATAAAACTAATTCCGATCGATATCTTTTATTTGTAAATGAAAATGTTTCCAGTAGTGGAAGTATTAATCTGACTAATGGGATGAGTTATGTCAGTAACAAGCAATATGGATTAGGAACTAAGAGTAATAACTGGTCTTGTGTATATAATGGATCAGATACTACGATAACAATCGATGGTCTTTTGCAAGGTACCAATTATAAAGCTATGCTTGTTACAGCAAATGGCTCAAGTTACTTGATTTATAATGATTCAACTATTGATAATGTAACAATTAAACCGTTTATAACCAAACGAGAGCAAACGATTCAGTTAACTATGCCCGATACTGTTCAAGGAGTTTCTGATTTTATTGCAAATGTTAGTACAACGTCGGGGTTGAGTGTGCAGTTAAGTTCTTTAGCAACTGACATTGTAAGTATTCAAGGTACAAAAATTACAATTCTAAAAGTAGGTACTGCTATAATCAAAGCTGAACAAAGTGGAAATAATCTCTTCTTTCCTGCAACAGTTCAAGATACAATTGTTGTAAAAAAAGCTACACAAGCAATTACATTCTCTTTGAAAAAGACAGCAATTTTTGGAGATGCTGATGTTTCACTTAATGCAACCGCTTCAAGTGGCTTACCAATCCAATATACAACGAGCGATAATAATATTGCAACAATTTCGAATGGTTGGTTGTCAATTAAAGCAGCAGGAACAGTTACAATATCAGCAACACAACCAGGTAACAACTACTTTACTGCATCAACTCCCGTTTCATATGTTTTGACCATTACTAAAGCATCACAAAAAATGAGCTTTGGAACATTGGCTTCAAAAACATTTGGCGATGCTAGTTTTGCAATTTTTGCAAATGCATCTTCGGGTTTACCCATCAGTTTTGTATCTACGAATATTGCAATACTTTCTTTAGCTGGAAACATTGCAACGATTAATGGTGGTGGAACTTGTAGTATTAAAGCATTTCAGGTTGGGAATAATAATTATCTAGCATCCGATACCGTTTCACAAACCATAACCATAGCTAAGAAAGCACAAAGTATTACGATGGATTCAATTGCCATTGTTGCTTTTGGAGCTTATGATATTGTACCAACAGTAAAAACAGAATCGAACGGAACAGTCAATTTGTCGAGCAATAATTCGGCAGTAGCAACAATCGTAAATGGCAAAATTCATATTGTTGGCGTTGGAACAGCAACCATTACCGCAACACAAATTGGCACCAATAACTTTTTGTCAGCAACTACCTCACGCATAATAAAAGTTGGCAAGAACCAACAAAGCATCACGTTTGCTACACCAAACATCAAGAGCTTTAGCGATTCGTCGTTTGTGTTAGATGGTATAAGCAGTTCAGGTTTGCCAATTAGTTATACAAGTAGTAATTCGGCTATTGCAACTATCAGTAACGATACGGTAGTAATTCTTTCATCAGGTAAAGTAACCATCACAGCAAAACAAGCAGGCAATGCTAGTTTTGAAGCAGCAACCGATGTTTTAAGAACTTTGAGTATTTTGCCATCCGATCAATACATCACATTCAATAGTATTGACACCGTAAGCTTTGGACAAACCAGCCAAATAATTCCTGTAGCCATTGCAAGTTCAGAACTACCTGTAAGCTTAACAAGTTATAATTTATCGGTAGCTAAAATCGTAAATGGTAAAATAGAGATAGTAGGAGCGGGTTCATCAATTATTTTAGCAACTCAAATAGGCAATACTAATTACAATCAAGCTGCGTCAATAAAACAGCTTCTCGTTGTTAAAAAAGCAACACAAACCTTGACTGTTAGTCCAATTGCATCGTTAGTGTATGGAGCCAGTAATGTATCTGTTACGGCAAGTAGCACAAGTGGCTTAGCTATCTCCATTGCATCATCTGATCCAAGTGTCATCTTGGTTCAAAATAATATGTTGTATGCTGTTCAACAAGGAAGTGCAACTATCACCATAACACAAGCTGGTAACGATAATTATGAGCCA
>Ga0302288_1000801_pt1 | contig 23078 bp, 20 predicted proteins | sample III_Fen_N1_1_FD_194549 | JGI IMG/M metagenome (GOLD analysis project Ga0302288, IMG submission 194549) | Peat permafrost microbial communities from Stordalen Mire near Abisko, Sweden - III_Fen_N1_1 | ecosystem: Environmental > Terrestrial > Soil > Wetlands > Permafrost | place: Sweden: Abisko...
AATTCCATCTCGGCGGTGTCTAGTGGCCGATCGGGCTGTGGTCTGCGATAGCGAATAGTATTTGTTACACCTTTTACTAATTCACCAGCGATACCAATAACAACCTTTTTAGCCTGAAATCCAGCTTGCGCCTCAGCATCAGACAATGCCGCTTCACAATTACGAACAACGCCAGCTATATCAGCAATCGCCCCGGCATACATATCGCTAACTTCTTGATGAGCCCTGCCGACACCAACAATTTCAATCTTGTCGCCCTCAATTTTCGCAATCAAAGCCTTGATATATTCCGTACCGATGTCTAGGCCAACAATATAATTACCGACTGGCTTGTTTTTTCGTAGTTTTTTTAATTTTTCAAATACCATAATTATATCTATTATATACCAATTATGCTTATGACCATAAAAGAATTAGGCGAGTATGGCTTTAATTCGTCGTACGCCAGCGCTGCTAGATTCTTCTTTGGTGATTTTGAACTTTTTACCACCATCAGCCAGTTCACCAGTATGTTCAACATGAGGACCGCCACAAATTTCTAAACTGAATGGCTTTTCTGCCCCCTCTGCAATCATTGTATAAACTTTGACGACATCACCATATTTATTACTAAATTCACCGTGTGCGCCCATCGCCTTAGCCTCGTCGATTGGATATTCAGCAAAACTAACTTTTAGGTCAGCGTCAATTTGGGCATTTACAATATCTTCGATTTGTTTAATCTGTTCTGGATTTACTTTTTCGCCATACGAAAAGTCAAACCGAACGCGCTCTTCATCAATATTACAGCCGCGTTGCGCCACGTCTTCGCCTAAAATCATCTTTAAGGCCTGCCCCATCAAGTGAGCCGCTGTGTGATATTTAACCGTCATCGCCGATTGACTAGTTAGTCCGCCCTTAAAGACACCCTTCGCCGCCGTCTGACTACGTAGTTTTTGCTCAGCCATTTTTGCATCAAATTCCGAGCGCCAGTTTTCAGAAAGTTTGATATTTTGCTTAAAAGCCTCTTCGGTCGATAATTCGACTGGAAAACCAAAAGTATCGTAAAGCGTGAATAATTCAGTCCCAGTTAAACCGTTCTCAGAAAACTTATTTAATTCCTTTAGGCCTTTATTTAAAGTCTGGCGGAATACTTTTTCTTCCTTTATTAGAGCAAAAATTACCTCATCACGCGCTAGCTTAACTTCTGGATAATCTTCAATATATAAATCGGCAATTACTGGCAGAACTTCTTGCATAAAGTTTTGCTCGATACCTAAATCAAAAGCAAAACGAATAGCCCGACGAAGTAATCGACGCATCAAATAACCTTGCTCTTTGTTAGAAGGGCGAACACCATCAACGGCTAAGAATGTTGCGGCACGCAAATGATCGGCGATAACGCGCATACTTTGAGTATAGCTTTCGTACTTTTTGCCACTTAAATTCTGCAGCTTTTCGATAATTGGCCATAGAATGCTAATTTTAAAAATATCAGGACTATCAATTGCCGCTGCCGCGATTCGCTCAAGACCACCACCAAAGTCAACGTTTTGTTTAGCTAGTGGCTCAAAACTACCGTCTTCCAGGCGACGATATTGCATAAACACCTGGTTGCCAATCTCGACAAACCGACCACTATCAGTCGCTGGATGAGCTAGGCCAAAACCTTCGGCGTGATTTTGTTCGCCAAAATCATAAAATACTTCGCTATCAGGTCCACATGGGTCACCGATCGGCGTCGTAGCGATACCGCCATTGCGACTCCACCAATTTTCTTTATCGTTGTAAAAAAATATACGTTCACCAGGATTAACACCGCGTTTATCACCATCGGCTTGGCTACCAATCTCAACAATCTTAGCTTCAATACCCTTTTCGCTAAAAACTTTTTGCCAAATATTGGCAGCTTCGTCATCACGCGGAATATTATGCTCTGGGTCGCCAATAAAAGCTGTGACGTAAATACGATTTGGATCCAGACCAACTTTGTCGGTTAAAAATTCAAAAAACCAACGAATTTGTTGCTCTTTAAAATAATCGCCCAAGCTCCAGTTGCCAAGCATCTCAAAAAAGGTCGTGTGTCGATTGTCGCCAATATCATCGATATCATTAGCCCTGACACAGGTCTGACTATCGACTAAACGAACACCCTTAGAATGATCTTTACCTAGTAAATATGGCAGCAAAGATTGCATACCGCTACTAGTAAATAATGTCGTTGGGTCGTTTTCAGGAATTAGTTTAGCGCGGTCAATTATTACGTGACCACGTTCTTCAAAAAACTTTAGATATTCTTTTCGGATTTGCTGAGCATTCATATCTGTTGATTATAGCAATAATTATCACTTTCAAAAAGGTGTGAAAAAGCCCCACTATACGCGGGGCTTTGGCTTGGTTTGACATTCGTCGAACCTATGGATTCGGTATAGGCTGGTTGTCGCCCGTAGGAGTGCCGGACTCTTCAGAATCATCAAGCTCTTCAAGCTCTTCAATTCCTTCAAGCGGCTCAAGATTTTTAAGGTTATTCGTGATAATATTCCGGCGCAAATCCTCATCGCAGCCCTCAAGATTATCCTGAACAACTTCCAGTTCGTCCACAATCGCAAGATAAGTAGGCTTCGTCCCATCATTCTTTTCGATGCGCCAGAGTATTCCGTCGAGCCGCCCGATAATTTGATATATTCTTTCGGGTACGTTGGCTACCTTACTGGCTTGGTCTTCTGCCATTAAATCAGTATTGCGCAACATCGTATCGCAGTTACCTTGCAACTGAGTGGCTATGCGGCCAATAATTTCCCAGTTTCTCTGCTGAAGCATAATATCACACCTTTCAAATCCGTTTAGGCGTCATGGCGCCTACAACAATACTAACCACTCACGTGATTCATATCTATATTTTATCACATTTAATCATATAAGTCAATATATTAGAAAAGCCTCGCGGTTAAGCGAGGCTTTTATTAGGTGCGGATTTTGATAGTTAAATTCTACTCAACCGGCAGATAAAGCTCAAAGAATACAAATGCGCCACTATGGCAAGCATCGGATAATTCGGGCGAATTATATATTTCATCAAACAAAACATAAAGATTGTCGAAATCAGTCATAATCGCCTCGCATTCATCACGGGTTGGAGCAATTTTATTCGCTTTTTCAAAAAAGGCCACAATAGCAGTATGCAGCGAATCGATCATATAATTCAGATCGACAAAATCGCCATCCGGCTGACCTTCGATGTAACCGCAGATCTTGCCCAGGTTTCTTTTGAGAATGTTACCGTTAGTCCTTACCGCTTGAAGATCGGTCATAAAAACGCTATTTCTCATAAATCGCACATCCTATACTATAAAAATTCAAACCGCCCGTGCGGTCTTGTTATTTAATAATGGCACGTTTTTAAAATATGTCAATCAAACAATAATACCGCCACCAAGACAGATATCACCATTATATATAACGACAGATTGTCCTGGAGCGATTGCACGCTCAGCGTTCTTAGGTTCTAAAATAACTCCATTATCAATATATGAAAGCCTGGCCTTCATTAATGGCGCCCGATGACGGATACGAATATCGTATTCTCCCTCAAGCGGAGCATCGTTAATCCAATGGACATTAGCCAATTCAATACTTTCTCGCCATAAATTTTTATCGTTAAGATCCGTCGTAACATAAACCTCATTTTTTTCCATATCTTTGCCAACGACATAATATGGCAGACCGCCGCCTAGTTCTAACCCATGACGCTGACCAATCGTATAAAATATTGCCCCGTCATGATGCCCTAAAACTTTGCCTGATTTTTTATCAATAATACTACCCGGTTTTTGGTCAACGTACATACCAAGGAAATCACGAATGCCAACTTGACCAACAAAACAAATTCCTTGCGAATCCTTCTTTGCCGCCGTCGTCAGCCCGCGCGCCGCCGCCATTTCACGCACTACTGGTTTAGTAAATTCACCAATTGGGAACAAAGTTCGCCCCAACGCCTCACCGGTAACTCGATATAGAAAATAAGTTTGGTCCTTATTGGCGTCGACGGCCTGAAGTAAATAACCTTTGTTGTGTTCACCTTTTCGGCTAATACTTTCAGAGACACTGCTTCGCTCCGGGTCTGAACTTGGCCCCGGCGTCAGTTCAGACTCGGGTTCCAGGGTGTCACTAAAAATATTAGCCGAGCGGCTCGATTCCACAGAGGCGCTAGCCGATGATTCAGCTATAATTTCTTCTGAACATTTGGAACCCGAGTTCGATAAGGCGTCGGGACCCTTATCGGACCCGGCGCGAAACCGTTCTGAAGAAATTATAGATGAAGCATCGGTCTCGTCGAAGATTAGAGAGTCTGACAAATCTGAATTATGCCGAACTCTTGCATAATGCCCCGTCGCAATCATATCAGCGCCGTCTTCTAAAGCTGCCTCTAAAAACAGCTTAAACTTAACCTCTTGATTACACATAATATCTGGATTTGGCGTCCGGCCATTCTTATATTCATCAATCATATAATCAACGACTTTTTGCTTATACTCATTTTCAAAATCAAAGACCTTAAAATCAATACCTAGTTGCACCGCCACCCTTTTAGCATCAGCTAAATCATCCGCCCAAGGGCATTTTACACCAGGCAAATTCTTAGACCAGTTTTTCATATAAACGCCGGTGACATCATAACCTTGCTCAACTAAAAGTGCCGCCGTTAGCGACGAATCAACACCACCACTCATTCCAACATAGACTTTTTTATCAGAATTCATAATTTAAGCCCCAAAAGCATAGAACATCGCAATCTTGGCAATTTCATTAACCGCCAACCACCAACCACGCGGCAGCATCCACCAAAGTGGCGTCCAATCACCGTCGGTAGTGGTTGAGTGATTAAGGACCGTGACGTCAGTTGAATACTTATTAAATTCCAAACTAGCCCGACGCTGATGATAACCTGACGTGACTAAAATAATTTTCTTGGCATTTATTTTTAATAGAATAGCTTCGACATTCTGAGCATTCTGCTTGGTGGAGCCAGCATATTCATCGATATATATTTTATCTTCTGGCACACCTGCGCTAATCGCCATTTGTTTCATTGCAAGCGCATTACTTGGACCAGTTTTATCTACTGCTGCTCCTGAAAAAATCAAAACGCCGCCCCAACCATTCTTAAAAAGCTTAATAGCTTCGTCCGACCTAGCACTAGTCGTCCCGCCGCTAATCGCCACAATCGCATCAACCATCTGACAATTTGAGTTAACGCCCGGAGTTTCGTTGCACCCCGACAGATCATCAATATTTAAATAGTAACTGATACCGACAATCGACAGCGCTACTAATACCGCCAAAAAAATAAGTTTTCTAATCATTTGCTAACCCGCGCATATTCACGCTTAATCTCTTCAATTAAAATCTCACCGGCCTTTTTGATATTATCTTCATTCGATAAATGGCCCAAAGTAATCCTAACGCTACCGCTAGCAAGTTCCGGCGACATGCCAATAGCCGACAAGACATGCGACCCAGTCCCAGAGTTGGCCGCACAGGCGCTACCAGTTGCAATCAAAACACCTCGATTTTCGAGCAAAAATATCAATCGTTCGCCGTCCAGTCTGGGGAAAGAAATATGCAAATGTCCAGGCAATCGATGTTTTTCGTAACCTGAAATAACAGCATCCGGGAAAGCCTCTGTAAGAACTTTTTGTAAGTTATTACGTAGGACAGATAATCTTTCTGATTCATATTTTCGATGGCTAGTAACAAGTTCGAGCGCAGTAGCAAAACCAATAGTGCCGGCAACATTCTCCGTGCCACTTCGAAGTCCCAATTCTTGACCACCACCGACAACGATAGGGCTTAATTTTACTTGACTATCAAACCACAATAATCCAACTTGTTTTGGTCCATAAATTTTCGCAGCGTTCAAAGTCAACATATCAACACCAAGTCTAGCAACGCTGACATCGATTTGGCCAACACCCTGCGAACCATCACTATGCAAATAAATAGGATTTTTATTACCATTAATCAACCGGTTCTGACGTTCGTTTTTAATCACTTCAGCAATATCGCGAATTGGCTGAATCGTACCAAGTTCATTATTTGCAAGCGCCACGCTAACTAGTTGCGTATCAGGAAGAATTGCCGATTTAATCGTTTCAGCTGAAACAAACCCACGCTCATCCGCCGAAACGATCGTTACGTCATGATTCTTCGCGCAACTAAGTACGGCATGGTGTTCGATATTCGGAACAATGACGTGACCATTAATGCCGCTAAAGGCCAAGTTTATAGATTCGGTTGCGCCAGCTGTCATAATGACCGAACCAGATTTAGAACCAATTAAATTAGCTATTTTTTGCCTAGCTGCTTCATAGGATCGTCTAACTTTTACAGCCGGCATATAGGGGCTAGATGGATTATAAAAATCAATAGAAAAAAACGGCTGCATAGCCATAAAAACCCGTTCATCCATCGGAGTTGCCGCCGCATGATCAAGATATATTTGGTCCGTATCCATTCAATTATTATATCAGCTAAGCTGCACGTTTACCGTGCTTACGATTCAAAATCTCTGGCTCAGCACCAGAATATAATTTCTTCATGACCAATTCATAATACATTTCTGTCGCAAGTATAAACTTTTTCAGTTCTTCAGACTTTAGATAGTCGTGTCCTACGAGCAATATTCCGTTAGGCAAAACTTCATAATGAAGGGTTCGAGTATTTGATTTGCTAGTTGATGGATTAATAATTTCTTGATGGAAGAACCAACTATCAATACCGCTTGCATCACGACCTTCGCAAAAAAACTCATTACGATTATATCCGTCAGTTTTCAAACCAAAGACCGACGCACCAATCGCACTTTCCCTAGCGATCAACTCATTTTTCGCATGAATCTTGTAAGATTCTTCTGATAAATTTCGATTAAAAAACAACTTGGCAATATCGCCGGTAAAAATCTTAACACTTTTAGATCGACGCGTTGGCTTAGAATATTTATTCAATCGGTCAAACCTAGCTTTTTCGATATTTGTACAAATTTCATTCAACCGTTGGATTGTAACGTCCTTAGACTCCACTCGAGTAGCTTTTGGTTCTTCCAAATACGTTTCGTTTTTATCTGAAAAATCATATAATCCATAGACATTGTTGAGAGCAACTTTATCAATTGGCTCATCTTTAGTCGAGCTGTCAATTGTGTAAATAGTTTCTGGAATTTTATATTCGCTATTAGGATTATTTTGCATAGGAACTCTTCTAAATAGATTATTTATAAGTTCTCAATTTAAAGCTCAAAGAGGTTTCGAGCATTAGTTGTCGTAATCTCAGCGAGCTCATCGACTGAAATATGACGGAAATCACTAAAAAATTCAGCGATATTCTTTACAAATGCTGGCTCGTTTACTCTACCACGAAATGGCCTCGGAGTCAAGTACGGCGCATCTGTTTCAAGGATGATTTTTTCGAGCGGCAACTCGGAAAACATATCAATTAATGCCTGGTCTTTAACGAATGTACAAAAACCATTTACGCCAATATATAGGCCTCGCCTTAATGCCTTTTCGGCATTTGTTTGGCTATCGGTAAAACTGTGCAATACTCCCCTAACCCCACTAAACTCATCCAAAATTTCCCAAAAATCATCATAAGCCTCACGGACATGAAAGATGATCGGTAAATTATATTTTTGAGCTAATTTAATTTGACTACGCATAATATTTTTTTGAACGTCGCGCGGGCTATGGTCGTAATGATAATCAAGACCAATTTCACCAATAGCGATAAGTTTTTCATCATCAATATTATCTAAAATTATATCTTCAAGCTCATCAAGGCCGTTTTTTGACTCATGCGGATGGATACCAACGGCAACATATACGCCATCGTGCTCATTCGCAAACTCAACCGCTAATTTTGAATTTTCTTCATCCGTGCCAACGCAAACCATCCGCTGCACACCAGCATTTTTTGCGTTATCGTAAGCTAATTCCGAGTTAATCGGATAATCAACGTCATGAATATGACAATGTGTATCAATTAGCATAATTAAACTTTTGGTGCGTTTGGATCAGTTGTGTGTTTATAAATCTTAGGGAAAGCTACGCCTTCAATATTAACAATGGCGCCAGATTGGAATGTTTGATGAATCATCGTAGCCGTATCTGGTAAGAATGGTACTAGTAAGTCAGCAATTTGAATTAGCGAACCAACGCAATTATTTAGAACTTCAGCCAAATGGCCCTCAGCCTCGGTATCCTTAGCAATTGTCTTGGCAATTTCCCACGGTTTAACGGTTTCAATATACTGATTCAAGCTACGAACCATTAACCAAACCTCGTCCATAGCTTTGTTAAATTCAAGGTTTTCCATAGCCTCATGGTAAGCGCTCATATCGTGCTCACCCTGTGGAATCTGACCGATAACGCCAGATTGGTAACGCTTTATCATACCACCCACACGTTGGATAACATTACCTAAATCGTTGGCTAGTTCGGTATTGTAAGAATTTTCAAACGTCTCCCAGGTAAAATCACCGTCATCCAAAGTCGGAATATGGCGCGAGAAAAAGTAACGGAAAGCATCAACGCCGTAATCATTAATTATCTCGATTGGGTCAACGACATTCCCAATAGACTTGCTCATCTTTACACCGGCAACATGAATATGACCATGAACTAATAAACGCTTTGGTAGCGCTAGACCTAGACCAATTAACATTGCAGGCCATAAACCAGCGTGAAAACGTAAAATATCTTTACCGATAACTTGAACATCGGCTGGCCAATATTCGCGCCAATCTTGCCTGTCGGGATAGCCTAAGACCGTAATATAATTTGTTAACGCATCAAGCCAAACGTACATCACTTGCTCAGGATCACCAGGAACTGGAACACCCCAACTTAGATTTTTCTTGGGACGCGAAATGCTAATATCTTGAAGTCCATCTTTAATTAATTCTAAGAATTCTTTTTTACGAAAATCTGGCAAAATCTGCATCGTACCATCGTTAATCGCTGTACGAATTTGCTCAGTAAAAGCACTAGTCTTAAAATAATAGTTATCTTCTTTAAGTCGCTGATATGGCTGATTATGATCCGGGCAAACCCCGTTGTTATCTTGAGCTTCTTTTTCAGTTACAAAAGATTCACAACCGACACAATACCAACCCTCATAAGAACCCTTGTAAATATAAGGCTGCAATACCTGCCAAATATACTGAACAGCCTGAACATGATGTTCATCAGTCGTTCGAATAAAATCCGTAAATTCAACTTTCATTTTGCTCATTAATTCAGCAAAGCCAAGATACATCTTGTCGGTATAGCTTTGTGGATCCATACCAGCTGCAGCAGCCTTAGCGGCAATCTTGTTGCCGTGTTCATCAGTACCAACCTGGAAGCGCACCTCGTTTAAATTTTGCCTTTGGTATCTGGTCCAAATATCAGCCAAAAGATAGTCCATAGCGTTGCCAATGTGTGGCGTGCTGTTGACGTAAGGGATTGCGGTAGCTATATATAATTTCTTGTCCATTTATTCTATTGTAACAGTGAAGTAATATTACGGCAAAGACCTACCCACACCGTTTCCACCCATAACCCCCTAATAGACAGCGCTGACTCATTTTTGGCTTTTTCGAGTTTTGCGGGTCCTGTCGCCCGGTCCGCCCCTATTTTCGAAAATGGATTACCATTTGTCGCAAAACTGGGTGCTGCCACGATAAAATTCATTCTGAATTTTTCGCGACCCCGCCTCAGTCGGTGACGTTCGTCATCCGGCTTCCGGCCTTGCGAACTGCCGACAGGCAGTTCTCACCCGCCGGACGCCACCCGTGATTCTCTGCCAAAGCCAAGAATTAGCCTATGTCATCACTCCCATTACTAAACACATCTGCAGCCCAAGTTCGACAAGGCGCCGGGGCCCTTGTTCGAACCTGGAGCGAAGCCGTGTTTGGTGATGGCGGGTGGTGGCAGAGGCGCCGGGATCTAATTATTACAAAGAGTGCGAGTTAATCTAACCCAATCCTCAAGAGCTAATGTCTCGGCTCGATCCGTAGGATTGATGCTTGATTTATTTAAAATGATTTCAATTTTATCTTTTGGCAATTTCAAAGCGCCTGATAAACTACTGCGTAACATCTTGCGCTTCGCCGAAAAACCGGCCTTTACGACACGGAAGAAATCAGTCTCATCAACATCGGTCAAAAATGGAGTTTGACGAGTTTTCAATATCACAACTTGGCTATCAACTTTTGGCGGAGGTGTAAATAGTTCAGCCGGGACTACATCGCCAAGCGTTACATCGGCATATAGCTGAGCGCTGATACCTAGAATACTCAAATCACCAGGCTTGGCAGCTAAGCGTTCGGCGACTTCTTTTTGAACCAATAACACGACAACTGACGGTTTATTTTGCGCCGTCATTAGCATCTGAACAATCTTACTAGTTATGTAGTACGGAATATTTGCAGCGACTTTATATCCAATTGGCAAGCTTGATAAATCGAATCTTAAGATATCTTCATTTATAATTTCTAGATTAGTCCCAGGAAACTGACCGGGCAGTTTACGCGCCAATTCTTCGTCAAATTCGACAGCAATAACCTTTTTACTTCGTCGAAGTAATTCACTCGTTAAAGTTCCGAGCCCTGGTCCAATCTCTAGAACTACATCTTCAGAGCTTAGTTCGGCACAATCAGCAATATGCGACAACGCCTCGCGATCGCGCAGCCAGTGTTGCCCCAAAGATTTATTATTTTTTAACACCATTAATGACTGCCTAATATACTTTCCGCAAAGTTAATTCTGGCTTCTTCTCGACAGACGCCACAACGCTCAAAGCTATTTTGAAAAATTCGAACAGAGTCATATAGAGATGAAGAATTTTTAATTGCCGATTGCACACTGCTATAACCGCCGTTTAATTCTTCCATTAAAAAGTTTAGTTGCGAATAAATATTAGTATAGCTGTCCGGATATTCGTTCATAAGCTTAGACCTTCTACCGCCAGTCCATTGCACGAGGCCCAGGCCACCGCTAGTATCAGAAGTATTAAAATGATGTTCTTGCATTAAATTGCCCATAATCCCAGCTGTTTGTGTTCGGCTAAAACCCTGACTAATCAGAAAGTCCCAAGTAACATTTTCGTTTTCAGTCGGAGTATTATATTGGCCCTTAACGCCGATAGTTACAATTTGCGTAGTCGGCTGTTTAGTAACAATACTTGCAATCTCGGTCCGACCGACCTCTACGCCATCTTGAATCATAACTTCATAGGTAACGCTTCGTTCGCCTTTAATACCAGCTGTATTTATTTCGCTGTAACCAACCGATTGATTGGCGTTTTCGATCTGTTCAACCGCAAAATCAACCGCTTCATCGACGGCAATTGTCTGCTTGCCCTCGCGCCAAAGCCTTATATTCATGCCACTCGTTAGATCAGTATCCGAAGCGGGCAAAACTTTGTCGATAGAGCTTAGTTTTATTCCTTTTTCAATCAACATTTCACCAACCGTCTTAGCCTGAGTCCTAGTAGTCGAAGTCTTGCCATAAAGAGTAAAATTAAATTCAATCGCCCTGGTAATAGTTAAGGTCAACCCGGCGCCATCAACTAAATCGCTCGATAAGCCAACCTGCGTTTTATCTTCAGGATACAAAGTAATCCCAGCGCTAATAGCAATCTGTTCTGCGGTCTGATATGGCGTCATTACCCTTTGACGGATATTCCCATCGATAATCATAACTGGCCTAGCTCGATAAATATTTACCTGATAATCCGAAGCGACAAGTTTAGTATCAAGCTTAGGCTCGACGGTATCGTTTTTATCAAGCGAAATCCCTGCCTCTTTTATTGCGTCACCTATGTTTAACGACTGACTCAATATAACTTTTTCCATACCACGATCGTGAATAGTTATTAATCTGCCAGTTTGCGAAGTTGAATTATCGGTTGCGTGCGAAACATTTGATATTGCAATAATTGCAACACCCATCAAAAATACAACAGCAACGACAAGCGCACTAAGCGGCGTAACAGATTTACGGATTAGTCTATTCATTATCTCGCAGATACCCCATAGTTTGTTATCAATTATAGCAAAGAACCATCACATAGACTATTTTAAATTCAAACTCGAATAAAAATATTTGACCCGAATTTAAAATGATGGTATATCAGTAAGATAAATTTCGCACATTAATATCATTCAAGATCGCAATTTGGTTATAATTTTTTACGACCATATTGCGGTCTTGTAGACAGACCGACGATAGCAAGGAGCGTGACTAATATGGTAAATGTTATAACCATCGATGACGACCACATTACAAAGGCGACGGCCACGATCAAGACGAAGATAGGAGACATTTTCAACTGCATGAGCTTTCCTGAAATTAGACTCAACAGATTCGTTGGCTTACTGATCTGCGCCAGAGGCGAAGATGGTAAGATTATCAGCCAAACCCGCTTCTATGGCAACAGCCAGGTGCCCGAAGTGTATCAAAATCAAATGATAATCGGCAAATGCGAAAAGGCCCTAAACGAAGAAGGGATCAGAATCTGCGCCAGTTATATAACAAGCGAAGAATTTACCAAAGTTACCGATGCTAGGCGTGCAGCTAATGTCGAGCTCGGAGTATCCGTAACCGTTTGCGGATCCGAATCGACAACCAACAAGAAAATAGCCGATCTTTTGATCGATCTCTTAATAGAAGCCGCAACGCCAATCACCGAAAAGCAAAGCGAAGCATTAAATGACTGCGGCGTTTTAGCGCCATATGCAGTCACGGTCTAATACAAAACCTAAAAATCTCGGGGCAGGTTGTCATATACAATCTGCCCCTATTAATTTCTTAAATTTTTTCTAGCCTTGCATATTCGGCATTCAATTTCTTAGTCCGACCATCGTCAAAACGAATAGTTAGCGCCAGGCCATCAATTTCAATAATTTCGCCTGTTCCGAATGAAGCCGAACGAACCGTCTCGCCAATCGAAAATAACTCATCACTATAAAAGTCTTGGTCGGGTATAACGCGCGGCTCAGACACAGAAGTCATGGCGACTTCACTGCCCATATCACCAATAAACCTAGAAACCTGGTTGTAGCCACGTTGGCCGAACTGCATACGACTGCCGGCATAGGTTAAATGTAGCTCCTCGCGGGCTCTTGTCATACCGACATAAGCCAATCGGCGCTCTTCCTCCAGCTCCGCTGGACCAGCTTCATAAACTCTAGCATGCGGCAAAATCCCCTCTTCCATACCAACCATGAAGACGACAGGAAATTCCAGACCCTTAGCGGCATGTAGGGTCATTAATGTAACTTTTTGATCACTACTACTAGTATCGGCACTCGACATTAAGGCAACTTCTTCTAAAAACTCCGATAAATTGACAAAATTTTGGGCATCCGATAATAGTGAGCTCAAGTTCGCTTCGCGGTCTTCAGCCTGAGGTGTACCATCTGAAATGTAATCACGATAACCCGTTAACTCCAAAACTCTTTCGATAATTTCCGTCGGGCTAGATTTATCTATCATTAATTGAAGTATGCGTAATTTCTCACCAAGTGAAATTAAAGCCATCTTTGCCCTCGCTGTGACAATACTCGTCTGTTCAACATTAATTAGCGCCGCAACGATATCCATACCAGTACCAGCCTGCCACAACAAGAATTTTTCTAGACTAGTTGCGCCAACTCCCCTGGTTGGAACGTTTACGATGCGGCTAAAACTCATTCGATCTTGAGGTTGATAAATTAATCGAAGATAAGCGATTATATCCTTAACTTCCTTTCGATCATAAAATCTTACGCCGCCGATAATCTGATATGGCACACGGAAACGAATAAAAGAACGCTCAAGCGTATAACTTTGGGCATTCGTCCGATATAAAACTGCAAAATCACCAAACTTTCTTGCTCCAATCGCCACTTGCGATGAAACTCTCTCGGCAACTAAATTTGCTTCCTCGGCTTCGTCAGGCAATGCATGAACCAGAACTGGCGCACCGGCGCCTTCGGCTGTCCAAAGTTTTTTGTCTGTACGCTGAACATTTTTAGCAATAACATTAGTTGCAGCATCCAAAATATTGCCAGTACTACGATAGTTTTGCTCCAATTTCACAACCTTTGCGCCAGGAAAATCTCTTTCAAAGTTTAAAATATTCGTAAAATCGGCACCGCGCCAACTATAAATCGACTGCCAGTCATCACCTACGACACAAATATTTCGATTATCGTTAACTAATAATTTAATAATATTGTATTGTGCGGCGTTAGTGTCCTGATACTCATCAATCAAAATATGTTTGAATTGTTTTTGCCATTTAGCCCGAATTTCTGGCTTTTCGCGAAGTAATCGAACCGCTTCAAGCAGTAAATCGTCAAAATCTAAAGCCCCTGCGGTTTTTCGTAAAGACTCATATTTTTTGTATATTTTAGCGACATTTTTTTGATACGGTAAACTAGCTAACGATTCGTATTCGCTTGAATCAACCATCTCATTTTTCGATGTCGAAATCTGACCACTAACCGACTTGGCTTTAATTTCATTATCGCCAATCGATAATTGCTTCATCGCCTGTTTGATTAGCCCCTGTCGGTCATCTTCGTCGTAAATAACAAAATTATGACCAATGCCAATCGCTTCGCCCTCTAGTCTCAAAAGCCGAACGCAAATACCATGGAATGTTCCCATCCAAGGCATAAATCCACGATTATTACTGTCTTGGCATAAAAGCAGACCTAAGCGTTCGCGCATTTCGCGCGCCGCTTTATTAGTAAATGTTACAGCCAGTATTTCGCTCGGCCAAACTGATTCATTAGCAATTAAATACGCAATTCTATGTGTTAATGTTTTCGTCTTTCCGCTACCTGCGCCAGCTAAAATAAGCAGCGGACCAAGAGATGTCTGTACTGCGTCGCTTTGCGCCGGATTTAACCCATCAAGTAAATTCATTCAATCTATTATAGCCTATTAGAGTCATTTAGAGCTGAGGTAAGATTAAGAAAAAGACTGCCGCACCAACACCAGCACCAACTACCAACAAAATGACAATGTAAACTAACCACATTCCACCAGATTTTACAGCCGATGGCTTTTTCAATGCCTTGTGGTAGGTTTTTGTATCGTAAATCGCACCATTATTCTGTTCACCAGTACTTGGCGTCTCTTTATATTGAGGCTGAATTGACGTCGCGACGTTCGCAATCTCATTTACGGCAACAGTCTGAGCCGACGGAGCTACTGGAGGTGCATAAACAGGCGCAGAGCCCGAAGACGGCTCAGCAAAGGCCGGGGCCTCAGACTTAACTGTCGTGTCGGCCTCAACATTCAAAAGCTCACTTTGCAATTCAGGTGGAAGCGGCGCATCTAAATCGGATGGCTTCATCATCGTTGCGTAATTAGCCTTGTCAGTAGACAATGCCGGCTTTTCGCTATAATGCGTAGTTGCTTGTGGCACAACCGCCGTTGGCGAAGTTTGAGTTGGCGCTGGGATCGTAATCGGCACAGACGGAGCGACTGAATCTGGCATAAAAGCGTTAAGCGGACGCTTGTCTACTTTAGTGTTTGTCAAAAACGGCGTCGACAAAGATTCATCGTTTTTCTTCTTCATTGCATCTGCAATGTCATTACTAATACGATCAATGTCGTCTTCTTCGTCGGGACTTAGCTTTAATGGGTCAATAGGGGCAGCTACGGATGCTGGCATAGAAACTGGAGGATTTATTTGAATTGGCGCGACCGACATAATTGTCGTCACCGGTTTAATAGTCTGGTTAGCCGCTGAAACAGGCGGAATATTTGGTTTGTCCGTTGTTAAAGTTGGAGTTTTTAAGAATGGTCTTTCCGGCATCGTAAGAGTAGCCCTGGGATCAGCTGGTACATGAGTCACATCCATCACGCGACCAGTATCTGGACGCCCAACTGGTGGGTACTTTTTTAATATAGGGATGACGGGTAATGGCTTAATCTGTGGCTGTGAAACAACTACTGGCTGCGCGTTAACAGGAGCTTCAGGTTCGGTCATAGCAGCAGCGACCGCCTCTTTTAGAGTCTTCTTCGTCTTATCAACTTCAGCAATTACGCTCGTATCGACAATGGTCGCTGGAATAGGTGTTTTATTAGATACAGATATAGTAGAAGTGCTATTTTCTGACACGATAGGCGTCAAATTAACCTTACCGAGTGGTTCGGGAGCAGAGGATACTACGGGATTATTAACAACAGCCGACTTCGCAAGGTCTTTTGCTAGAACGGAGTTAACGGCTCGATCAAGTTCGTCAAAATCTATATCCATCATTATTAAACCTTAATTAGCCTTTGTGATTACGGTGGTTTTATGTGCCTTTTTTATTATCCCACTAAACAAATTTGCATCCAAGCTCGCAGCACCGACTAAGAGACCGTCAACACCAGGAAGGCTCAAATACCCACCAGCACTATCAGGAGTGACGCTACCGCCGTAAAGGACTAGCGCGTCAGAAGCAGCCTTTGCCCCATATAAATGTTCTAGTTGTTTGCGAATTGATCCAACCGCTACGACGACATCGATCGGCAAGGCATTCTGACCATTTCCAATTGACCAAACTGGCTCATAAGCAATAATGACTTGGTCTAATTCATCGCTGGTAATATTCGCTAAACCACTAACAAGTTGGTCGCGCAAAACATCAACAGTCTCACCGCCAGAACGTTCCCAAGCCGTCTCGCCAATACATAAAATCGGCTTTATGCCATTTCGGATTGCAGCTGCAACTTTATTGCGAATGTCTTTTTCGGACTCATTAAAGATATGACGGCGATCAGAATGACCAACAAGAGCATATTGAACGATACCACGAAGTTGCGTCGCTGAAACTTCACCAGTATATGAACCGTGGTCGCGCCAATAGAAATTTTGGGCAGCTATCTTAAATTTATGTAAATCAACTTGTAATGCCAAGGATTGAATTTCAAAGATTGATGGAGCTAAGACAACTTCAACGTCACGATGCCTTTTGACTAATTTAGACAATTGATGAAGATACAAACTAGCCTCATGCATGTTGAGGTTCATTTTCCAATTTCCAACTATAATCTTTTTATCGTGCGACATCTGTTATCTTACTTATGTTTATCTTTTTTTAGTTTACTCTAAAATCGTCGCAGCGTCTAGTAAATTTACAGTTTATGTAGACACTATCCTAAATATTCAAATGCCAAACAGATTAGACGGTATATAGTCTAATCGTATCAGTCTTACCAGAGGCGCCTGACTCAAGTCCGCTAACAACAATCACGTCAACTGGATTTTCACCGAAATAACCCTCGTTCTTTAGTTCCTGGGCAATACTTAAACCAGCCTCTTTCTCTTCAGAACGAACGTAACTACGGTTAGTATAACAAAGCGCCAATTGCTGAGCCGATCGAAGTTCGCTAGTGACGCTAATAATCGGCAAGTTTGGCCGATGAGCGGCAACATTTGCAGCAGTTGCGCCGGTTTTTGTCTCAACTATAAGAGCAGCAGCGTTAATTTGCCTAGCTAAACTAATAGCGGCCACGCTAATTGCGTCACGACTCTTATTAGCAATATCAAGCGATTTATCGTTCAATTCAGCAACCGGTTCGCGGTCTTGAGTATATAAAATCACCTTTTTCATAGCTGTTATTGTTTCGATTGGATAATTTCCATTAGCCGTTTCGTCGGAAAGCATCACAACATCAGCACCTTGTACGACGGCACTTGACACGTCACTAACCTCAGCCCTAGTAGGCTCCGGCGCGCTTACCATACTTGCCATCATTTGGGTCGCCACGATACTGAGGCGACCATATTTACGGCACAATGCGATAATTCGACGCTGGACGATTGGCACCACTTCAGCACCAGCTTCAACCGCTAGATCACCGCGGGCAACCATGACACCATCACTGGCTTTGACGATTTCTTCTAAATTTTCATCAGTTATCGCCGATTTAGTTTCAACTTTGGCAATAATTTGAGCAGTCGAACCATTTGCGACTAAAATTTGTCGTAAATTATTAATATCCTCAGCCGATTGAATAAAGCTTAAAGCGACATAATCAATATCCTGAGTCGCACCAAATTCAACATCAGCCAAATCCTTTGGTGTCAAAATATCACCAGCAAAGTCGGTATCAGGTAGATTGATACCTTTACGGCTCATTAGCGTTCCATCATTCTCAACACGGACCTTAATTGCGGTCGCACTTGAAATTTCAATAACAGTCGTGCGAATCTTACCGTCAAAAATATAAACTGGTTCCCCGACTTTGGTCTTTTCAGCTAAATTGTATTGAACTGGAATAATCAAACCATTATGTTCGGCTGCAAAATCTAAAATTAGCTCATCACCGGTCTTTACGTCGACATTTTCATTTAAATTTCCAAGCCTAATCTTTGGTCCTTGTAAATCTTGGATAATAGCTACTGGTTTTTTAGTCTTGGCAGTAACTTCGCGAATCCATCTTATTTGTTCAACACGTTCTTCGTAGTTGCCGTGACTAAAATTTAAGCGAAAGCCATTGACACCAGCTAAGGCCATTTTTTCGATCATCTCAAGTGAGCTAGTGCATGGCCCAAGGGTTGCTAATATTTTTGTTCTTTTAAAAATTATACTCATAGGTTGACTATTTTAGCATAAGATAACAGATTAGGAAAGTGACAGATTAGAATTATCTCGCCGGGAATCGGTCACCTTTGACGACCCCGAAAATTCACGATTGCAAACACAGTTTGCATCGGAATATTTCCTTGCGACCCGCCGACATGGCGGGTCTCACCCGTCTTGCCAGCTGGCAATCCAAATACGATTCCCTGAAAAAATAACAGAAAGAAAAACGCCCATCCATAAGGGATGAGCGATTTTCTTTGGTGATCTCGCCGGGAATCGAACCCGGATTGCCAGGATGAAAACCTGGTGTCCTAACCGTTAGACGATGAGACCATTTGTTAAATTGTAGCGTACTTTCACGAAATGTGCAGATTTGTCATTTTGCCCGGACAGCCACTAGTGTCCTGCCACACGTCGATTTCTTTGAAATCGCGTTTGGCCATGCCTCAGTCGGTGACGTTCGTCATCCGGCTTCCGGCCTTGCGAACCGAAGACTTTCGGTTCTCACCGTAAGACGATGAGACAATTAACTGAGGTTTTCACCTCAATTGCCAGATGATTGTAGCAAAATATATCACTTTTGGCTAGTAGTAACAAAATATATGCCATAAAACTTGTGCTTTTAAGTAAATATGTCATTAAGCATTGACATTTTGACTGTTTTGTGATAAATTAGTGCTATCAGTTATCTAAGGTGTGAGGACCCCAGATGACGGAGGATCGTTAATAAATCAGATCATTACAGTGCATGTCTGAAAACATGTATTTGTATAGGAAAAACGGTTTTCATATTTACTCTTCAATTCGGAAGCAGCAGTCTACTAACCTATTAGGCTAGTTGGCTGCTGCTCCCGATTCCCAGGAGACAGCAGTGATTTTCACTAAAATTTCTTGGGATTTATTTGAAAGGAGTATATTATGAAAAATAATAACAAACTAGCAGGACACACGAGAGGTTCTTCGGATTTACAAAAAGGGATCATCACTTTTTACGAAGCAAAAGATAACCAAAATGCACCGAAATCAATCGAAGAAGCACTTTACGTCGCTTTGGATGAAGTCGCCCTTGACAGCGACAGCTGGTTAGCCGGAAAGAATAAGTTTGATGAATGTACAGACAAAGGTCTGTCGGTCATTAAGTCTTTAACGGCAGCGTTGGCGGTTGTAATAACACGCGACAACATCAGACTAGCACAAGAAGCTGCCAAAAATGAACAATCCAAAGGAATAAGATCGATCATTCAATCCGGATTCGGCAAAATCAAAAATATAGCTAAAGAAAGGTCGTGAGAACATGCTTTATGCACTGTTCGCAGTCCTATCAGTGGCGTTTTTGACGCTATGGATCGTGACTGGTAACAAAGGTTGGGCAGGATTACTCGCGGTAACTATTCAGTTCGCCGTGACAACATTCTTCCAATCAATCATCGCAGATTCATGGATTATCATTGTCGAACAATGGGTTTTCTGGATCGTAATCGTATGTTGGTTCGTAACACTGATCTTGATAGAGAGGAAAGCATTTTCCGTTCTTTCTACGATAGCGTTACTTATATCAGCAGTTACATTTTTTGTACTGCTGATAGCTGTTTCTAACGGCTCAACACATCCCGCAGATGCATCACCTTCACCATCGGTCTCCGTATCAGATAACAGCGCATCAACAAAGGTAGACAAGATTCTACATGATGCCGGCTGGGTGAAAACAGATTACAGGCTAGCAGCTATCGACCCGTCAATCGACAAATCGACATCAGCTAGCGGAGCATTTACTACCACAGCGCTTAAAAACGCAGAAGACACAATCAACTTCTTAAAATCCGGCACTAAAAGCGCTGATGCCTTATTTATTAAGATACTCGACGCAACTAATGCAACGACCAAAGAAGTCTTGAACGAGTCGAACTGGGTAGCCGTACAGTCCTTGACGGACTTCAATTACCCTGGCAATACTCTATTTAAAGACGGTACAACTGTTAACGCAGGACGTCGAAATGGGTCAGCAGGTGATATATTCCTTGTGTTTGTATCACCAACTACCGGTAAATTCATAGCCGTAAGAGGAGCCTGTGGTAACCCACAAACTTTCGTACCAGTCCCGAACAATCCAGTGCCGTCGCCGAGCCCAAGCACTTCACCGCGCCCAAGCCCGTCACCGTCACCGACTCCGTCGTGGCCGCCGTACCCGAGTCCAAGTCCATCTTGGCCTCCGTATTACCCATCGCCGTCGCCAAAGTCGCCTGACCCGAGTGATTATCCGCCCCCAAGCGCTAAACCGCCTGTGAGCGCATCTCCCTCGTCAGATACGACTCCGCCGGTCGTAATTACAGTCACCCAGAATCCAAACGGCATAGTCGATTCGTCGACTAAGTCGCCCGGTTCTGAGACTGGAGTCACAGCCCCAAGTGCATCGCCTGCTTCGACAAGTCCCAAACCCTCGGCTGAGCCGAGCGTTAACCCGTCGACTGGCAACAACGGAACGGGTGTAAACCCCTTCCAGTGAGTGATGGGGTGCAGCCAATAACTGCACCCCTCCTCTAAAAATCCTATACAGATACTTTCCAAATTTTATATTTGTGAGTTTTTTAACTCGACATGCACATTGTAACGATCTGATTTATGACCTTTAATAATCTGGCACCAGTAAAATCTATCATTTTAGTAATATTTATAAATTTGATTTTATCTAGACGATAAATCAGAAGGGAACTCTATGAAAAACTTATTAACAGTACTTCGAAACGCCCCAAAGCGCTCCGCAGTAATCGCAATGGTTGCAACCGCAGTCATTGTCCCAGCCGCACTTTTGGCCTGGGGACCAAGCCGACCAACTTTCACAATTGAAAACCCGGCAACTTATGTAACATTTAACTCGATCACTAACAACCCAGCTCACGGTGACGAACGAAATTTCGTTCAAGTTCGCGAAGCTACTGCTAGCGATTCAACTTATGTAGATAGCATCAGCTTACAAGCTGGTCACCAATATCTAGTATATTTTTACTACCACAACAACGCTTCAAGCAGCTTTAATGGCTACAACTTTAACGGCACTGGCGTTGCTCATGGCGCATATGTAAAAACTCAAATCCCAGCAGTTGTCGCAAATGGCAGCACTGGCACAAAGTTAGTCGGTTACGTTGGCGCAGCTAATGCTAATCCAGGTGAAGTTTGGGATGATGTAAGCTTCAGTAACACAACTGGTGGCGATATCGCCCTCCGTTTTGTACCTGGTTCAACAACAATCCATAACTTCGGCCCATCAAATGGCGCAACATTATCTGATAGCATCGCTACAACTGGCGCTTCTATTGGATACAACTTGCCTATCGACGGCGTCGTTCCTGGTTGTAATGAATTTTCTGGTTACGTCACCTTCCTAGTGCAAGCTGATCAACCAAATTTCACAATCACTAAACAAGTTCACAAAACCGGCACAACCGGCTGGAAAGAAACCGAAGCCGTCAACATTGGCGACAGCGTTGATTACTTAATTTCTTACACTAACACTGGTACGACAGTACAGAATGACGTCGTTATTTCTGACGTCCTTCCTGCTGGCATCACCTATACTGCCGGTACGACTTATGTATCTAACACTACAAATCCATCTGGAATTAAAGTTAGTGATAATATCGTTACCGCAAGCGGAATCAACATCGGCAACTATAACGCTGCCGGTACTGCATTCGTTAAATTCAGTGCTACCGTTACTGCAACCGCTGCATCACTTAACTGTGGCCTAAACACTATGGTTAATACTGCTAAAGTTGACACAAACAACGGTTCCAAGACGGATACTGCAAATGTCACCCTCAATAAGACATGCACGACTCCACCTGAACTTCCAAAAACTGGTGCCAAAGAAAACATTGCAACGCTTATTGGCCTTGGTGCATTAGTAACTAGCCTTGGATATTACATCGCTAGCCGACGAAACGCTATCAAACAATAATTCGAGTCTGACCGCTCCTCAATTCTGAAGCGATTCAGACCAAATCACCCCCGCCATTTAAAGCGGGGGTGATTTTTGTTATAATAGTATAAATATGTCAAAGAATAAAAAGAAACGAAACAAAGTCTATCGCGGCGCCGACGCTGCTATCACTAGACCCGTCATCACGCGAATCGAAGCTGCTAACCGATCAAAGCTCGGTCAATGGTGGTTTGACCATAAAAAAGCCGCCAAGCCGATCCTAATCGCCAGCGGCATAGCTATTTTTATCATCTTAATGATTATTCAAATCGTTCGCGTCGCTACTGGCAACTAAAATCGGTTTGATCGGTAGGCTAAAACCAAATGTGCTGCCTTTATCTTGGGCTGATTCAAATATCAGCTTGCCGTCATGATCAAGAATAATCTTTTTAGCCAAATACAGACCAACACCGGTGCCGTCTGGACGTTGTTTTTTAGCGTTGCTGGCACGATAGAATTTCGTAAATAATTCGGCTTGTTCATCTTTGGGAACACCAATACCATTATCTA
>Ga0302288_1000803_pt1 | contig 23041 bp, 17 predicted proteins | sample III_Fen_N1_1_FD_194549 | JGI IMG/M metagenome (GOLD analysis project Ga0302288, IMG submission 194549) | Peat permafrost microbial communities from Stordalen Mire near Abisko, Sweden - III_Fen_N1_1 | ecosystem: Environmental > Terrestrial > Soil > Wetlands > Permafrost | place: Sweden: Abisko...
AGGTAAAAGGAGAAAACATTATGAAAGAATTAAAAATGCCAGAAAAGGTATATAATGAAGAATATGGTATTACTATTACACCATATATCACTATTGAGAATTGTCAAACAATTGCTACATATGTGGCTTTTGAATGCGATACTCCAATGGATAAAAAAGTGGCAAGAGATTGTCATGTTCTAAAATTTTGTACAGATATGGAAAATCTTGACACTTATATGTATAGCGATTTATACAATAGTGGTTTGATTGATACTGTTAAAAACGAAGTTATTAATGTTGGTGATATTGAAATGTTTGAAAAAGAATTGACAAGTGTAGAAGCGAGATTCGGCAAACTTATTGATTCAGCGAATACATTGATTTTAGATATTGATAAAAAATTGCCAAAGAAATTAGATGTTAAAGGTATTTCAAAAGCATTGGGTGATGTAGTTGGTAAATTAGATATTGCACAAATGAATTTAGAGAAGGTGTTTACTAATGCCGATGATAACAAATAATGCACAATGGAATGCTATAATTCCAATGTTAATGGCTAATGCTGTCGATGATGTTGTTGACCAAGCACTTGAATTACTAAAAAAATATGTTGAAGATATTGTTTATTCATATAGTCCTAAAAGCGATATATATGACAGAAGCATGGAGTTCTTAGATTCTTGGGGTAAAATTAAAAGTGTAATTACTATGAAAACTGTAACTATGGAATTTGGTTATATACCAGAAAAAATGAATTCTAACCCAATATCATTTCAACATGGTTCTAAATTTTGGGATGGGGGAGAAGATTCCAGAGATTTTTTAGCAGATTTTATTTTCAAAGGTGTTACGGCAGACAAAAGTTTGTTTGGCGAAATCCCAGCAAGAGATGCATGGACACCATTTAAAGCAGAGTTTGATGCAAATTGGACAATGTGGTGGAAAACTGCGTTAGCAAAACAAGGTTTATAATAAACGGAATGAAAGGATAAATTATGATATGTATGGGAATAGATGCATCAACTCAATCAACTGGGTGGTGTATTTATGATAATGGAACACCAATTAGATATGATAAAATTGTGTGTTTTGATAAAGAAAAAGATTGGCGTGAAAGAATTATTTATATGGTCAATCATTTATCCCCTATTGTGTCTGAAATGAAACCTAATATTATAATAGTAGAAGATGTTCCGCTTAAAAGCGTTGGATTAAAAACGCTGTTGATATTAGGAGTATTACAAGGTGCTTTGCTAGGAATGGCAAGTGCTTTTAATACTGAAGTAATATTCATTCCAGTGTCTACATGGCGGTCACAATGCGGTTTATTTGATGGAACAAATGCGGGAAAGGAACGAGATGCGATGAAGCAAAAATCTATTGAGTTAGTTAATAAAACTTATGGTTTAGATTTATGTTACAAATCACCTTCAAGCAAAAAGAATGATGACGACATTAGTGATGCGATATTACTTTGTCAAAGTTATATTTCACCCATAAAGAAAAAAACATTTGGAAAAGTTTAAAAGATAAAATAAGGGGATTTATAAATCCCCTTATTTTTTTATCTATAACGAAAGGAGGAATATATACATATGGGCAATGTAAGTAATTATCGAATACTGTTTGAAGCGGTATTAAATGATACAAATTTAAAAGCTGGAGTGAATAAATTAATTAGTTCTAATTCTAATTTACAAAAATCATTTACAGCTACACAAGCTAACGCACAAAAAACGGCTAAAACCGTAACTGCAACTGCTGGAGCAACTGCAAACGCTAATACTAAAATGAATCATAGCGTTAACAATATGGGTACTGGACTAAAGGGTATGGCTGGACAGTGGTTAAATATCACTAAGAAAGTTTTAGCTTTTGGTGCTGCAACTGCTGTTATAGGTGGTGCAACTAAAGTTGTTGGAGCTATGGTTAAAAACGTAGTAGACTTGAATAAAGCATCTGTTGAATTACAGAAGGTAAGTAACTTTAGAGAAGGTACGCAGAGTTTAAAAGATTTTACAGCAGAAGCATTTAAAGTAGGTAAAACTATTGCTAAAACTGGTACTGAAGTTGTGGTTGCTGCAACCGAATTCTCAAGAGCTGGTTATGCCGATAAAGACATTACCGAACTGGGAAGAGTAGCGTTGCTTTATCAGAATATTTCCGATGAAGAAATCAGTGTTGCGGATTCCGCATCTGTAATGATTGCTATGACGAAAGCCTTTAAAAAGGAAAGTCTAACCGCAATTCATGCAGTTGATGAAATCAACGCAGTTGCTAACGCATTTGCCGTTTCTTCTGCCGATATCGGTACTGCACTACCAAAAGTAGCAAGTACTATGGCATTGGCTGGAAATACATCTGCTGAGGCTATCGGATTGCTTACTGCTGGTACAGAAATGATGCCTCACCAAGCAAGTAGAGTAGCAAGAGGCTTAAGAAGTATTACATTAAACTTACAAGGTATGACGGACAAGGGGGTAAAATCATTAGATTTAACCGCCAAGATGGAAAAGAATTTCAATAAAATTGGAATCACACTAAAGGATAAAACCACTGGTCAATTAAAATCAACATATCAAATTATGGGTGAGTTATCTAAGGTATTTCCAAATCTTACGTCAGACCAAAAGAAATATTATGCTGCACTTATAGGTGGTAAACAACAAGTCGACGTAGTTTCGGCTGTTCTTTCTAACTTTAGCCATGCGGTTGGTGCAACAGAAACCGCTGTTAATTCAGCAGGAAGTGCTGCCAAAGAAAACGCCATTTACATGGAAGGTATCGAAGGCAGAATCGCTGGATTTAACACAGAATTTCAAAATCTTTCACAACAATTAATTAAAACAGATTTAATTAAAAATATCGTATCTTTTGGTACTGGATTTTTAAAAACTATGACCGCCGCAGACGCTCTAACTCCTAAAGTAGTTTTAGTAACAGTAGCAGTTTGGGGTTTAAGTAAAGCGTTTGCTTTTGTAACAGCACAAGCTAAATGGATGGCTGGCACTAGTGGTATTGTTGGAATGAGCAAGGTATTTAGTGCACTCGCTTTAGTTTTTGATTTTCTTACTGGTAAAACTGTAATATATACCTTAGCACAAAAAGCGTTAATTGAAAATATTCTTCTATTAGCCCCCGCATTAGCGGTAATAGCTGGAGTAGGTATTTATTTATATAAAAATGTAAATAATCTTGCAGAAAATCTTAAACTTATTGATGATACAAAAGCTAAAATTAAGGGTTATAGCGATGAACTAACAAAATTAAACGACAAATTAAAGAAAAATGGTAGAATAACTCAAGCCGAAGAAGATAGACGAAATTTGCTTAAAGAAGAAAAAGCCCTTGCGATAGATATACTTAAAGCAACTCAAGCAACTGCCTTAATACAATTTGGTGCGAGCAACAAAAAAGTTAGCGTAAATCAAACTACTGGCGAACAGACCACAACGTATGAATCAGATAAAAGAATTAATAAATATAAAGCAGATTTACTAGCTATTGAAAATCTTAAAGCTAACGCAAGAAAAGCAGCAAATGATGCAGACAAAGCGACCTCTACGGCAGACAAAGAGTATTTTGATAAAAAAGCAAAAGCCGCTAATCTTGCTCTCGTAAAAAAACAAGCAGAAACAGAAGCTGATAAGGTTAGTATTAATTCTCTTACAGAAGATTATAAAAAAATGTACGATGCCCAAGGAGGTGCAAAAGATGTTAATGAAGCATCTAATGAACGTAGATTAAAATCTTGGACAGCGGCATTTACACTTGCAGAGGGAGGTTCTACAGACTTTACTCGTTCACTTGAAACAATGGGTAGAGAGTTTGGTGTAGTTGTAGACGAAAGTGGTAAACTTGAATCTGTAAATATGGATGTGTTTGTTAAAAAGTTGCAAGATGCTGGTGCTACTGCTCCGCAAATAGCAGATATTCTTACTACATTAAAAAAAACTGGTAAAGTAAGACTTGATGGTACTAAGGACGATATTACATTATTATTACAAAAACTTGGATTTACCGATACTCAAATTAAATCTATTTTAAAGCATATGAAACTTGTTAACAACACACCAGTTGAACCAAAGATAAATAATACATCTACAAATAAAACTGCGAATTTGTGGTCTAATATGTTTGGTGCTTGGAGTACGTTTTTTGGTACAGGTGGTAAAAAGACAGGCACATTTAACATCAAAACTACAGGTAGTTTTCCTACAATACCTAAGTGGTTGGGTGGAAGTGGTAAGACTAATGCTAAAGGTACTGATAATGCCGATGATGGTATTTCTGGTATCAACGAAAAAGGTTGGGAACTTATTCAATCTAAAGATGGCAAAGTTCGTATTGCCAATGATGGTAAAAACGGTGCTACGCAACTAAACAAAGGCGATAAAGTATATACTCATGAAGAATCTGTAAAAATGATTTCTGGAGATGACGATGTACAGGTACAAGGTCATGCTAGTGGTACACACGCTATAAGTACAAAAGCACCATCACGAGGTCATTTTGCAAAAGAAACATCTGGTTCATTTGGTTCTAAAAAAGATTCATTAGACTACAGTCTTGCTATGGGATATATATCAGAGCAGAAATATTATGAAAAACTTACAGCACTTCGAACTAGTTATTATAAAGCGGGAAAAATATCTCTTGCAGATTACAGACAAGTTAATGAAGACGTTCATGCTTATAATGAAAAACTCAAAGAAGAAGCATATGATAAAGAGGTCAAACGTTTAGGTAAATTACAAGATAAATATACCGCACAACAAGAACTTTTAAATAAATATGCTGAACAACAAGTTGCCAAAATTGATAAAAAGATTGAAGGATACGAAAAAGAAAAAGAAGAAATCACAAAACAAAACGATGAGTCGGAAAAAGCAAACGCTTTAATGGAAGCCAATATGAAGTTAGCTGAAGCAAAAAATACTAAAATAAAGGTTTATCGTGCGGGTAAGGGTTTCGGTTATGAATCTGATGAATCTGCTGTTAGTGATGCACAAAAAGAAGTTGATGCGTTAAAAGCACAATATGCAATGGATGATAAAATTGCTGCAATTGATGATAAGATAGCTAAAGCAGAAGAAGAAAAAGCTAAGTGGTCAGATACCACAAGTAAATGGCAAGACGAACAAGACATTAAAAATCTTGAACAAACTGCTGGAGTTACGCTTGCCTCTATATCTAAATCAGTTGATGGTAGCTTATCTAAGTTTGATAGTGCTTATTCAACTACAGGTGCAAACTTAGAAGGCATTACCGATGCTTTAAGCAAAACTGAAGACACCAATAAGGTTCAAAGTGCCACAACCATTGCGAACTTAATTAAGGCAAACAAACATGCGAGTGGTACTTCATCCGCACAAGGTGGTTTGTCCTTAGTTGGTGAACAAGGTGCGGAACTTAGAGTTTTACGTCAAGGCGATGGTATTCTGCCAAATAATATTACCAAAAACTTAATGGATATTGGTAGATTTAACGCTAAAGAATTAATTAGTGCAAAAAGTGCTATCAGTAGAACAGATGGTACTAACATAACTGAATTTAATTTTGGTGCTGGTAGTATCGTTGTTGAGGGAGATAATGCAGAAACATTAGCTAATGATATTATCAATAATATGAATCGTATTGTCCAACAGAACGAAAAGAAAAGAAATTAATTTTTAACTTTACAAAGAGTGTGTGTCCGTCGCACACACTCTATTACATAATAAAAAAGGGAGATGATGCGATGGGAAATCAAAATCTTAAGGCTATTGAAGTTATGTCTGGTGCTATGCAAACCATGGTTGATAAAAAACTGGATGGTGTTGCCAGAGATAGAACGAGAGCAGGAATGATACAAAACGTAAATGGTGATGGAACGTTTGGAGTTGTTGTAGATGGAAAAGTATATAACAATGTACCTTGTTATGGATATTCAGATATGACTTCTAACGATATTGTAAAGGTTGTATATCCAGACAACAATCCGACCAATATGTATATTTTACCACCATATAATTTGGCGACAATAGACAAAGGTGGTTTAATTTCATATAATGATTATATAAAACTTCAATCACTAAGTGCAGATGATGATTCTGGTGCAAGTTATACACATGAACAAATGTCAGCATCCGCACATTGGATAATTAATCATACATTAAATAGATATCCAGCAGTCACAATAGTAGATACAGGTGGTTCTACTGTGGAAGGTGATGTTGTATACATAAACGCAAATAGGATTGAAATTTATTTTTCAGCCCCATTTTCTGGTAACGCTTATTTAACATAATAAGGAGGAATAATATAAAATGAAAATTTATGCTAATATAGATTTGTTTGGCAATCAATTGTTAAACTATTCGTCACAACTATTAGGAACAGCACCTGCAACACCCTTTGAAGGACAAGAGTATTATAATACCGCTACACATAGAAAATTCACTTGGAACGGTACTGCATGGGTAGGCAATGATGCTGTAGGCGCAACCATGACTGGTGCTGATATTGTTGCGGCAATTAATGGTTCTGCATCACTTATTGACGACAATAACTTGTCAGTCGCTGCAAACACCGCAATAACAAAAGCACATGACCAAGCACATAAAGCAAGTCATATAACTGGTGGAGCAGATATGATTGATGCTTTTACTGCTACTGCTAGTGGTTTAGTACCTCTAAGTGGTGGTGGAACAACAAAATATTTAAGAGCAGATGGTAGTTTCCAAGTTCCACCAGATACCATTTATACGCATCCAAACCATAGTGGTGAAGTTACTTCTGTTGGTGATGGTGCACAAACTATTACAGCAAAAGCAGTTACACTTGCTAAAATGGCAGACATGGCAACCGCTTCGTTTATTGGTAGAAATACCCTTGCAACTGGTGTTCCAGAAATCTTATCTGTAGCAACAGTTAAGACAATGTTAGGACTTGCTTCTGGTGCATATGCGACTGCGTATGTACATCCAAATCATAGCGGAGACGTAACATCTGTTGCTGATGGTGCAACTACTATTGGTGCTAATAAAGTAACTAACTCAATGTTAGCACAAATGCCAACTTTGACTATTAAGGGTAATAATACTGGTGGAACTGCTAATGCATTAGACCTTACTGTTGCTCAAGTAAAAACCGTACTTGGTATGGTACTTACAGAAACATCAAATGCAATCGGTTTTGCTATTGCGGGTGGTACAACATCTAAAACATTGACAGTAAATAAATCGTTAACACTGTCTGCAAGCGATGATGTTTCTACACTTAATATTGGTACTGGTGGTACACTTGCCTCTGGTGCTTTTGCAACCGCTTATGTACACCCATCTGGAGATGGTAACTTACATGTTCCAGCAAATGGAACTGGTAATAGCGGAAACGTTTTAACCGCAAGTGGAGTTGCAGGCACATATACTTGGTCTACTCCAGCAGTAGCATGGGCTAATGTTGCGAATAAACCATCGAGTGTTGTTGCAGATATTGACGATGCAGTATCAAAAAGACATACGCAAAATACAGATACAGGAACATCTAGTGCCACATTTATGATTGGTACTGGCGGTTCTAAAATTAAAAATAGTTCTGGAGAAATCCAAATTAGAAATAATGGAGATACTGGATATGCTGATTTAAGGTGTGGAAACTTCTTTGTTGAAGGAACTACATTTACAGTTAATTCGGAAACCATTAATCTAGCAGACAACCAAATCGTTCTTAACTCTGACATTACAACTAATGCAGGTAATAATGATGGTGGTATTGCTGTTAAGAGATTCATGGTAGATAATGTAACTAGAAAAGATGCGGAATTATTCTATGACGTATCTGCTGAAAAATGGGTAACTATTTTTGGTGCAGTCGCTAATACATTAGTTACCGCACAAGTTGCAAATAAAGTAACTTCTGCAATTGGTAATGGTACATTAACATCACTACCCGTTGTGCATAATTTAAACACTAAAGAATGTGTGGTTTCTATTAGAGATAATGCTTCTCCATATGCTGGCGTTATGTGTGACTGGGAATTCACAGACTTAAACACAATTACCTTTAAATTTGCAGTAGCACCTACAGCAAGTCAGTTTACAGTTACAATAATTGGATAAGGAGAAATATCATGAAATATCTTGGAGCATATGCAGCAGATGAAGATATCGCTACAAAGATTAAGATAGGTGGTACTTCTGTCGTTGTTGCTACAGGTGCAGAGGTTAATACTGGAACGAATAACGTAAAGGTAGTAACTCCAAAAGCTGTAGCAGATAGCAATTTATTAACTAGTGTAGATGGTACGGTTACAAATATTATCGCCCTTACAAAAGCCCAGTATGATGCGTTGAGTGCTGGGCAAAAGGCGGGGAACACATATATAACTACCGATGAACCAAATGACCCAAATACTCTAATACCAATAGCAACATATTTAACAAATGGTTTAATGACTAGTGGGGATAAAGTATTATTTGATGGATTATTACCAGTGCCATTGACATTTAATTATGTTACAGACGGGGCGATTGTTACACAAGCTACTAAAACCGCTGTGGCATATTGGTATCCAACTTTAGGTATAGGATTTATCAGATTATTTATGGAGGTAGGAACTGGAGATTGGGCACAGAATACAGTTGTAACAATTGGCACATTGCTTAATCCAAGTGGACATAATATTATAACTCAATCGTTAGTCGGTTCTAGGTCTTATGCTTGGTCTGGAATAGTAGAACCAACATTGGTTGATGTTGCAACAGGTGGAGATGTTCGTATAACAATGAAAAATGCAATAGCAACAAGTGGAATGAACATCTATATTACTGGTATGTTCATAGCAACATAAAGGAGGAATAATTATGGCAATATATCAAGGTGAAATAAGGGTAGCTGGGGGTATAGTTGTTGGCACAACGTTAATGTCTGATGTCACATACTATGTAAATGGCACTACGGGTCTTGATAGTAATGATGGGTTATATCAAGTCACACCTAAAAGGACAGCACAAGCTGCCCTTGACTTGATACCAAAAAACATGAATGGATTTAATGCTGACCTTACCATGATTGGCAACTGCGGAAACCTTGTAGTTACGGGTTATCATGGTGGTACTTTGAATTTCGCAAGTGGATATGGTGGTAGTTCTATTTCTGATATGAACATCAAGGACTGCCAAGATGTTTATTCGAATGCCGAATTGACCGTATTGTGGGTAAGAAACTCAAGCGTTCAAATAGACGGGTTCCCCGTAGGTACGAACTTCAATTGTTATGGAAACAGCAAAGTTAGCTTTACCAATGCTGGCGTTTCTGGAGCAAGCCACATTGAAGGCACTGCCTTCGTACTTGGTGATGCCAATAGTTCTTTTGGCCCGTATGTATATGGAGAAGGAACTATAAAGTGTGACCCGTTCAAAGTGCTCTTTGATGCTAGTTGGGTCGGTACATTTGTTCCGCTAGGTAACATGTCCTCGCTTGACGTGGCTGATGGATTCAATGTAGGACTTATGCCTAGTGCCTTGTTTACAAAGCTAATGAATATTGAGACGCTGGCAGACGTTACAGATGCAACGAATATTGACACCGCAATAAAGGGAGCTTCGGCACAGACAACTATGGTGGATACGGATATGCTACCTGTATCGGTAGTTGGGCAGACAACCATTAAAAAGATTACATGGGCGAACGCTGTTATAGCCATGAAGACGTCCATCGGAAACGCAACACAAAGTGTAGCTGGATTGTTTGCAACGGCAGATAAGAAGAAACTTGATGGGCGTGTACTAAATGGTTCTGTAGCAACGCAAACTGGCTTTGCGGCAGACACGTACCTTGCTGGCTCATTTATAGCATTCCCGTATCCTCCGACAGTAAAGACAAAATATAGACTATGCTTTGACGTAACGAAGACGGGTGCTGGGGTGGCTGCTATAGTTATCACAGTTAGGACAGGAACGGCGGGTAGCATAGCAGATACGTCTCGTCTAGTATTCACGTTTGGTACTGCAACTGGCGTGGTAGATAATGGTATGTTCTATCTTGAACTTGAATTTAGAGTAGTGGGGTCTGGAACTTCAGCTGTGTTGGTGGGTACTGCTACGCTATCGAATAACTTGGCTGCAACTGGGTTGACTAATGTTACGAAAGCCAAGACTGTCGTATCATCTGGATTTGATTCCACAGCCGCTAATCTAGGAATTGGCGTAAGTTATAATGGTGGTTCATTAGCTGCACACACAATTCAGATGGTAAGTGCAGAATTAATAACTGCATAAGAAAGGAGGAAACAAAATGGCTTTAACAAAACCAATTTTAGGAAATATAGGTTCGTTTGATGCACATGTAGGATTTACATTTACATTTAATGTAGTCGGTGGTGATAGAGTAACGGGTTGTCGCTTAAGTATTTTCGATAACGAAACCGATGAATTAGTATATTATGGCGAGCAAACACATGATAGTCATGATTTTACGTTACCAGAAGATGCAACTTGGGATATATATACAATAACAAATAAGACAGATGGATTTGGTGGTAACTACAATGTATATATAGAAACTACAGATGGAGATGGTCATTATAGTGCACCTAGCAATCGTATGCAATTTTATTGTTTTGTAACGCCTACATTTCAATTTGCAATAGATACACCTAGCATAATTTATAATGCAACAAACACTTGGAGTTTAATATACGATATTAACCCAGAATATCCAACAGAAGATATTGATGGCTTGTCCACATATGCATTTATATTATATAATAGTGATGGCTCACAAGCTCAAACAAGCCAAACGTTGTTTTATGAATCACGACCAGATTTAAGTTATACGTTCAGTGGTTTATTAAGTAATAGTTTATATAAAATACAAGCGGTTGCCACAACGCACGCCAATAGCTTTGTACAAATATCAACTATATTAGATGAGTTTCAAGTACAGTACGATTTACCATCTTTAGAGGGTGTCGTTATTTCTGCTACTAATGTATGCGAAGAGGGTTCTATTATTATCCAACTAGATATTCATACAATTCCAAACTTAAATACATATCAATATGTTCGTCTTTATAGAAGGGATGCTAACAATCCAAACGAGGATTGGTTATTGCTTATCGAAAATTATGTAACTATGTTATCAACTGGTATATATGTATATAATGATAAATATAATCGACATGGCGTTACATATGAATATGCATTAGCATTAACATTGTTTAATGGTGTTGAATATAGTTATACAACCACAAAGGTTCTAAGTGAGTTTGATGGTATATTTTTATTAGATTTATTTACTACATATAAAATATATGCTAAACCACAATATGGTGGAACTACTAGCGTACAAAAAGTTGGAATTCATGAGCCTATTGGTAGTAAATATCCAATTTTAGTATCTAATGCTATAACAGACTACCAAAAGGGTAGTGTGACCGCAAGTGTATTAGATAAAGACTATGAGAGTACTCGTGAGATTAACAGATTTAGTATTACTCAACAAATGGGTATTTTAGACGTATTCTTAAAAAATAAACAAGCTAAAATATTAAAAGACTGGAATGGTAATATTTGGTTATGTTCTATTGTTGGAGAACCAAATATAGCTTATGATAACAATTATGGTATGGGTTATATTGATTGCAGCTTTGAGTGGGTAGAACAAGGTAAATATAATAAATATGATGATTTATTAAAAAATGGATTGCTCTCAAACCTATCTCCAGTTAGTATAAAATTTACTGGACTTGAAGGAACTGTTATTGACTTAAATAATTCTAACAGAGATAATTTAACCGCAACCATAGACGCAGATGGCGAGATTACCATAACAACATATACTATGGGAAACTTTACTGGTACTGCAACGTTGACTAATAGTTTTGGAACACAAGTGACAAATATAAGTGCTAATATTATAAGTGGCGTATTGAATGTTATTAATGTTCCTCATTATAATTTAACAATTAATGGTGAGTCGGGTGTTTATAGTGCTAAATCGTTAGTTCATTTAACAAACGGTAATAGTGTAATAAATGCATTACTGCCAACACCAACTGTTGGAAATCCAACTCCAAATCTTGTTATTCCAATAATACAAACTGGTATTTGGACTGGTTATGTTTTAGCATATACTAATCAAAAACAACCTATTAATATCACAATGGGGGAATTAGCACAAACATATTCTATAAATCCTGCGTGTACATTAAATATCATAAGTCCTAACGACGTATCTTATTCGCTCTCTAACGCCAATGGTGGTTTTGTCAATACAATAAACGGTATTGGCAACAAAATATTTAAGTTATTTACGAGTGGAGTATGGAGCGGAACGATATATGCGAGTGGAAATCAAACACGAGAGATTACTGTTGCGGATATAATTTATGGAGATACCTTATCTCACACTATACCATATACACAAATCACCTTTTCTGCTACTGCAAGATTAGATGAGTCGGTTTCGTTTGGTTTAGGAAAAGATGGAAATAAAATAGCCAAATTATTTGCTACACCTAACGGCTCGTGGGTGCAGTCTACTACTAAAAACAAAGATGAATGTTTGGTTTATGGTGGTGGATATTGGGTAAGTTATTCAAAAGCAAAGAGTAGTATGAAATATTCAAATGGCAACCCACCTATGGTATGGACTACACAAACACTTAATACAGATGTTATTTGGAAAAAAGTTGTTTATGGAAACGGATATTGGGTTGGTTTAGACACAATGAATCGTCTTTGGTACAAAAAGCAGTACCCAATCACGACATGGACACACATAGATTTGAGTTCGTGGAAAAGTGGATTAGTTTTAACGGATATATCTTATGGCAATGGGTATTGGGTTGCAAGCACTGGACATACAACATATTCTGGGTCTAAGGGAATTTGGTATAATGATTTAACACCAACTGGAACGTGGACTTTTAAAAGTCTAGCTGTTGCTTCTGCAACAATATTAGGAAACGTATCATATGTAAACGGATATTGGATTTGTATGGATGCATATGATTCAAGCCATACAAATGGTGGTTTTTGGTATGTACCAAGTGTTCCAAGTGGCACATGGCTTTACAAACAAGTAGTTATCAGTGGTGGATTGACATCAAGACCAAAAAGTATTTCATATGGTAATGGATATTGGGTTATATTCGATGATAATTCCAATGGTATATATTATACGGATGGTGACTTAAGTTCAACGTGGGTAGGATATAATTATTTATTTGGTGGATATGTAGTATTTTTTGATATGATATATGCCAATGGTTATTGGATTCTTTCATATCAAAATGATGGAGATGTTACCGATGCTGGTATATTCTATAGATATGGCGACCCTCTTTCTTATCCTGATATGTCCAATTGGATTAAACAACCAATATCTGGAGCAGGATTATCACACGCAAGTATTGATATTCTGTATGGAAATGGTTATTTGGTAATTACTGGTTCATCATATACACGTTCTCATAAATTCCCAACAACTCAACCAAGTCCACAAACCGAAACGTATTCATTAATCGTATCTGGTGGTTGGACTGGACTTGCAACAATAGATGATTATATTGAATATTTATCTACGGTTGTTCCAGATGTACCAAGTGGTTCAGTAACATTCAGTATACAAGATAAAGGACTAACCTAAGCAATGAAAGGAGTGTGGTGATATGCCAACTTTAACAAATCAAGACTATTCTGTGCATAAACAACAACAACGCACTCTGTATGCTAAAATTAATGTATTAAACTTTAACTATGTTCCAATCAATGAAATTCAAGGGGTGGTACTTTCTGGTAGTATTACGATTGACGCAAATAGCGACATGCGTAGAACCGCAAGTATCTCCCTTGTTTCTATTGATGATACTTTAAAGGTGTCATCTGAAAGTAAAATATGGTTAAATAAATATATACAAATATGGACTGGGATTAAAGATATTAATGATGGTAGTATAGTATGGACAAATCATGGTATCTTTATGCCCAATAATCCGAGCATACAATATTCGCCAACGGATAAAACATTATCTTTTGAAGCAGTGGATTTAATGTCAAAATTAACGGGTATGAGAAATGGACAAATAGATGGTTTATCTACGGTGATTCCATCTGGGTCAAACATTCGTAATGTAATGAGAGATATTATTCTTCAGTTTACAACATTCACACAATATAGTATTAGTAAACCAGATTATAACACAACACCAGCAGATATTTCTATAGATGCTGGAGGTACTGTATATGACATACTTACACAATTAAGAGATATAAACCCAAGTTGGCAAATGTATTTTGATGTAGATGGGGTTTTTAGATTTGAACAAATCCCTACTGGATTAAACGATGCCACACTTGTAACAGATGATTTATTATCTGGGTTAATCTTAGACTATAGCGTAAATACTGACTTTGAAAATGTTAAAAACTATATTGAAGTTTATGGCAAATCTCATGAACCACAATATTATACAGATGATGTTGTGTATTCTTCAGGGTATAAGTATACTCTTACCTTGCCCACACTAACAGAATCTACACTGCCAGACAACGCTACTATTGGTTTTGTATTACCAGATACAAGCGGAAGCGTGGCGACGATTATAATTAAAAATAAAGATGGTGTTGTTGTTTGTAACAATTATATGGTTAATGAAAATAATATGTCAACTGAATTTCCAAGTGACACCCAAGGTAGTTATTTGGTTATAAAATACACAAACCCATATTTTTTATATTATGGGCATCAACAAGCACAAGCGACTATATTTACATCTAATTTAGAATCTCCATTTTATGCAGGTGCATATTATGAATGTGGAAAGGCAAAGATAGACGATACTCATTATAATCAATATAATATAAGTAATGCAGATGGGCAAATAACTAGTTTTGATTCGTTTAACTTAAACGATGCTTTAGAAAGTGATACAATACATTTTGATAGTCCAGACAAAGTTATAAATGCCAAAATAAAAATTGATGGATTAGATGCGAAACCATTTGTTAATAGCGATAATAGTCCAGCATTATATAAGGGAGATTGTATTGTGGTGTATAACGCTACAACACAAAAGTTCGTTTATAAAGGAAGTAATCAAGGTATAGGAGTTATACATAAGATTTGTGTGGGTGGTGACTATGATGTTATTTATACGGATGCACTTGCATACCAAAGAGCATTATATGAACTTTACAAATCAAACAACTTAAACGATTCTATTACTATGAATTGCGTTCCGATATATTGGTTAGACGTAAACAACATTATGAGTTTTACATTGCCAAACGAAAGCAAACCAACATTGTGGTTAATACAAAATATTTCACTTGACATATCGTGTGAAGGTACTATGTCTATAACCGCAATTAAATTTTATCCAGAATATCCACCTTGGGATTATAAACCAAATAACAGTGGTGGAATTTAAATTAATATATACATTAATGTAATGAAAGGACACAAAACATTATGAATAAAACAACATTTATGAATAGAGTATTTAGAACATCTAAATATTACTTAACATCAAAATATGCCATGAGGGTTAATCCAGTGACACACCTTCACACTATGCATTGGGGAGAAGATTATGGTACAAACCAAAAACCAGTTGCACTTTATTCTCCTGTCATTGGAGATGTAAAGCGTGCAGAATATAACGCAATCAGAGGTTGGTTTTGTGAAGTTAAAACTAACAGTGGTTATGTACTTATGCAACACATGAAATCAAAACCTCTTGTAAAAGTTGGACAAAAGGTAGATAAAACTACTCAAATTGGTGTTTCTGGTACAAGTGGTAGTTCTACTGCAATGCATTTGCATATTGAGTATTACAACACAAAACACGAACATCAAAGTCCAGCAAGATTTATCTTATTTTATAAAGACCCAACATTTAAAGTTATGCATGTCAAATTTGATGAATTACATGTTAGAAATAAACCATCTATGGCTGGAGAGATTAAGGGCACATTAAAGAAAAAAACATCTGTTACAATCTATAAGACTGTAGAAGATGAAGATGGTAAAGAGTGGGCGAAGATTAGTTATACAGCGGAATTATATGTAGCTAAATGGTTGCTATATTAATTAATTAATTAATTATTAAGTGAGGATGATTTTATGGCAAAAGCAAAGAAAAACTTTAGTACAAAAGTTGTTATCACGAGTTATGTGTTGGTAATACTGTTTACAATTACTTGTCTTGTATATCAATTTATTGCAAGAGAAAGTATAGAAACATCGCTAATTGCGTTCTTCTATGGATTTTGTGGTACAGAGTTATTAGCTATAGCTGGTATAAAACATACTAAATTAAAAAACACACCAACTACAGTTGTTTCATCTGATACAACATGTACCGTAGATGAAACACCAACTGAAGCAACGGTAGGAACAGAAGGAGAAAATAATGGATAATATAATGTCATTTTTAGCATCTCCACAGATGCAAGGTATATTGGCAATGATACTTACAATTGTAGTATTGCCAGTGATTTATAAGATTTTTGGATATTTTACAAAGAAAAATCAGAATAGCGATATCGTACAAATTATCAACACTATTCGTGATTGTGTAGTATTCGCAAATCAAACAATTGTTGACGAACTTAAGAAAAATGGAACTTGGACAAAAGAACGTGAGGTTGAGGTATTCAACTTGGTGTTTGATAAAGTTTCAGCACTTTTATCTGATGAAGCTAAAAAACTTATTACTAAGTTATATGGTAGCTTTGAATTGTGGGTAAAAACTCAAATTGAAAAACTTGTCAGCGATGTAAAAGAAGAAAAAAAATAAACAAATAAAAAAGGGAACATACTATATGTATTGTTCCCTTTTTTTTCGCCTATTTCAATTGCATCATTTTTGGTTTCAATTACATCATTTTCGGTATTATGATGTAATTGAATTATCTTCCTGTGCTTCCCATTCCACCAACTCGTTGTGCGGTCATTTCATCGTCTACTGTTTTATAAAATGTACTAATAATACCCTGTGCAAAAGCATCTCCCTTTTTAAATTCAATATCTTGATTAGAAGGGTTAATCAACTTAATCATAATATGACCTTCGTTGTCTGCATAAACATAATCCGCATCAATAATACCAACACCATTTGCGAGGTGCATACCATATTTAAATGCCAACCCACTTCTAGGATAAATTTGCAACACTTTATCTTTTTCTAAATAACATTTAATACCAGTTGGCATTACCAGTGTATCATGTGCAAATAGTGTAATACTACAAGGCATATGAAAGTCATATCCAGCAGAACATTCTGTTTTTCTTTGAGGTAGGTAGATATCTGCAAGTTCTTTTTTTAATTCTTCAAGTTCTTCCATATCTTTTTTCGCATCCAGCGTTACAAATCCACCTACATCTTTGATATACTGCTCTTTACTTACCTTTTCAAATTTGTTATATGTATATCTGGGAACTTCAATTGCATATTCAATCATTTCTGTAGTAAACACCCAATTATGATATTCTTTTGTAACATATACAAATCCATCCATATATGGAATAACTTCAGACACAGTTAAGAATTTGCCACGACATTCACTCATATCTTTATTAAAGTTGTCATCTCCATACCATTCTCCAACAACCAAATCTTTTCTAATTCGAATTACATTCCCAACTTCATACTGCATATTAGTTCTCCACTTCTTCTAGTGCTTCACAAATATTAATTGATTTTTCCATTTCTTCCATTACTTCTTCTATGGTTTCTTCACCTACACCTTCAGTAACTTCTCTACCTCGCATCTGGCTTGCGTACTCCTGTTGAATCCTACTGATGATACCAGCAACTTCATTGAACGGTCTTGGTGCGAGTTGTTCACAGATGATTTCTAGTTCTCTTTTTGTAAAATTAATTGTGTACATTGTTTCCATTTTATTTCTCCTTTTTCTATTATAAATTTAGTTTCTAAGCGATTTTATTTTTAGGTCGATACTTTATACCACTTATGGGGTATATGGGGTTTATTAACTGTGTTTGGGGGTCATAGGGCTATGCTATGAGGTGTGCTAGGTGTGTCAGCCACAAATCGAATACCCGCACGCTCTGCAAAGAATACAGCCACCTTCAAATATTAATTCTTCTGCACATTCTGGACACAACGCTTTATGTACAGGTTTATGCATTTTTTCTTCTACTTTTACAGGTTCTATTTCATCTTCCCATTCATCCGATAAATCTATCTCAAGTAAGTCGTTACTCGTTGTACAATTGGTTTGAATCTTATCATTTAAATCTTTCAATGCCCAACCGATAGCACTTGGACAAGATGTTCCTTTAGCAGTATCTCCCTTTGATTTTGTTCTGTCTGTATATGCTTTACAAGGCCTGACAGAAAATGATTGGTCAATAATTTCTGACATATCTACGCCAGCACGCAAAAGCAATGAGATTAACCTTGAGATAAACTGTAGATTTCTTTCACATCCTCCACCAGAACCGATATCAATAAACGTTTCAAGTGGCTCTCCAGTTACATCATCAAAATCTAAATGTAAATAAAATTTACCACAACCATTGACAATGGTTTTTTTATAACTTACAAGTTCATCAGATACATTTAAAATATCTCCACGCTGTAACTCACATGTATTGCATGAATCACAAATCTTTGAAATTTCTTCAGCAATCTCACGAGTTGTATCTACAACTTCTTTTGGTGTTTCGATTAGAATGCCCTCTCTTTTACATCCTGCTCTATATACTGTAATACCCTTAAGTTCTGCTTTCCATGCTTCTAAGTAGATGTTTCTAATATCTTCATGTGTTGCTTCAGTAGGTAGATTGATAGTTGAACTGATGCTTGCATCAATATAATCTTGCCATACACCTTGCATCCTAATTCTATCAGAATAACTGATATCACCAGATGTTACAAAATATTCTGGAAGAATGGGTTCTCCATTATTATCCATAACTTGTACCCCAAGTGCTAATGATTGTTTTAATGATTCTTTTGTAGTCATTGTTTTAATATATTGTTCCACAATAGGTGTGTAAACTTTGTATGTTTTATCTTCACCATGTAATGATTGCGTTCTCCTAGTATATGAATTAGCAAATATAGGTTCAATACCACCAGAAACACCAAGCATAGTTGACAAAGTTCCAGTTGGTGCGATTGTGAGTAACTGTGAGTTACGCAGTGGGAGTGGATATACCTTTTCATCTTCTTTTACACCCATTACATATCTATAATATTCTGTACTGTATACTTCTGGAACAAAACCTTCGTAAGCACCATACACACTACCTAACTCCTGTGATTTTTGGATAGCTGTTTGAGCCATAAGTTTTGCAATATCTTCACATATTTCAATTGATTCATAACTGCCATATGTGATACCTAATTTAATCAACATATCCGCAATACCAAATACACCAAGTCCAATTTGTCGCCATTTAGCAACCGAATCTCTTTGTTCTTTTAGTGGATGTAGTGGCAAACCTTCATCAAGTACATCATTCAATGCTTTAGTTGCAATATCTACAGCACTTGAGAATCCATTTTCATCAAATGTTGCATCGTTTGTAAATGGATTAAATACAAATTCTGAAAGGTTGATACTACCAAGTAGACAACTTCCAAATGCTGGAAGCGGTTCTTCCAATTATGTTATCGTAAAGGCTTTTTATCCTTTGCTTCTGGGGATTTCTCCCATACTCCTTCGAGATACTTCTGTCAATTCAGACCAGTTCAGCATATATTTTCTATAAATAAATTTATAGTTCCGTACTCGTGGATAGATTATTGCTCTCATATCGCTCACTATCTATGCGTTACATTCCCCTATGATGTAGTGGGAACTCGGTATTAGCGTGTTGTAAAATACAATTTAGCCTTCACCGATTTTACGGAATTTTTTACATGAGCCGAATTTAACATGCAGCACATGGATTTACACCAGCAAATTCAAAATCTGGCGTATTAGACAACAAGTTCCACCGCTTAATTGCATCCCAATATAGTAGTGCTGGCTCTGCCATATCGTAATTCATTTCCACAAACTTATCGAAAACTTCTGAAGCATTAACTTCTTTGGTAATTACTTCTCCAGTATCTTCAACATCAAATCTCAAAGTGATTTGTTTTTTCTTTTCTACAGCATCCATAAATTCATCTGTAACTCTAATAGAAAGATTTGCTTTAGTAACCTTATCTAAATCAGACTTAATCATAATAAACTGTTCAATATCTGGATGCATACAATCAATAGAAATCATTAGTGCTCCTCTGCGACCAGATTGACCAATGATATGTGTGACCATTGAAAAGAATTCCATAAAACTTGTTGCTCCACTTGTCGATTCCGCAGCATTATTAACTTGTGCCCCGCTTGGTCGTAATTTACTAATGTCAATGCCTTCGCCACCACCATAACTATAAGTTCTTGCAAGTCTTTTCCCACAATCAAATATTGATTCAATTGAATCATCTACTGTATCAACATAACAGTTTGAGTATGTAATTTTCTTGCCTTTATCTGCAAGACCTCTATTTGCTAAAATTCTCCCACCGAAAAGAAATTTCTTTTCCATGATTAAACTTCGTAATCCCAAATCTCCTTTTGCGATTCTATCTAACCATTCATCAAATGTTTCTTCGCCATGTTGATATTTCTTGTGCCAAATATCAGCACCCAATACATTATCTTCTCCTAACCATTGTTCTACTTTCATTCTGCTGTCCTTTCTTCTGTAATAAGATTTATACTTTGTGTTAACATATTCTGTAAGAAAGTTTCTCTTTCAAACTGTCCTGCGATTTCTATCGCTTCGTTAACTGTGTCCATATCTCTAATCTCCACATGTTTGCCACTTGACCTTGTATTAGCAACATACAACATATTTCGATTCAACATATTCAAATGTTTTGGGGAAACAACTGATATAACATACGGTGCTTCAGAACCTTGACTTCTATGTATTGAGATACAATATCCCAATAGTAAATTAAATGTATCTGCAATTTGAAACACAACAAGTTCTTCATCAAACTGTATAATCATATGAGATTTTGTTATCTCTCTGACGATTCCACTTTCTCCATTGTATACTACCGTTTCCCATTCGATGGATTCTTCTTCTTCGTTATCTCCAAAAATTCCTTCACCACTTCTATCTTTAGACATATGCCCCATCCATGCATCATAAGTTTGAACATGGTAGTTATTTTTAGTATTGATAACTAAATCTCCTTTATGGAACATAATCTCTGCCAGACCTCGTTTGTAAGCGATTTTTTCTTCGCCCTCCTGTAATGGGTTGACAATGCTTTGAATCCTATCGTTAATCGCATAACTTCCTATGTTTCCAACATTATATGGTGATAAACACATGATATCTGTATATGGAATACCCATATCAATCAATTTACGATATTCGTTTGTTACATCACTCAACATATCATTAGATTCCATTGATACAAAGTTTTCTCCAAACTGTATTGTTTCTTTACTTGTTAGATATGGAACGCCAGTTCTGATGTTAGTTGCAACAAACAAAGAACCATTATCATCATATCTAAAAATATCTGTCAACATAGTTGTAGGAATCATTTTACTACTAATAACATCATGGAATATATTTCCACAACCAATAGGTAATAACTGTGCGTTATCTCCAATGAATACGATTCTACAATGTGGATTCTTCATCAAAGCACTACATAACATATATGCGACTTCTAAATTAATCATAGAACACTCGTCAACAATAATTACATTGCCATAAGTTGAATCCGAAAACACAGCCTTATGTATAGTTGTTGCAACTTTACCTGTACAATCATGCAGTCTTTTCGATGCTTTCCCAGTAGGACATAGCAGTGTATATGACAATCCATATTCATCTAACATATTAATCATTGCTTTAGTTGTACTGGTTTTGCCAGAGCCACTATAACCAACGAGTAGACTTACTGGATAATCACATAGGTTTTTCAATGCATTTAACTGCATGTCTGTTAAATCAAAACCATCAACTGTTCTAAATGATTCCCAATTAAAATCTAGTTTTTTGTAATTTTCCATTTTGCTTGCTATAAATTGTGAAACAAAATGTTCTCTGACATATGTTGTTTGCAACGCAATATCTTTAGTTTCATCATTATAATAGATGTACTCACTATTCTCTACAATAGGCTTCAGTCTTTTAATCAACAAAGGCTCGATTCCTTTAATGTAGTAAGCGAGAATATTTGCGTGCATCTTTGTATTCCCTTCCATCTCATTTTTTTGTAGGAAGTCTAACATCATTGCTTCAATTCTAATATCGCTATCCGCTAACTCTGGAAATACATTAAGAATACAATTGTCTGCATTTTTAAATGACCGACCAAGAAACAAGATAAGAATAGCATACGGATTTTCGTCTATCTTTTGAAATAAAATTTCAATATCTTGCGGAAATCTTTCTGATAAATCTCTTGCTTCTTCGAAAGTTAAATCAAATTTCTTATATCTGTTCATAATATAATAATATCTAAACTTCTCTTTAATATCATTTTTATATAACTCAAAACGAAATTCTTTAACATTATAAATATTCTTTACATCAATTTCAGCATCTCTGCCCATAAGAATTAACTTACAGAAATCTGGATATGCTGTATGAACATACATTGCTTGTTGAGGTGTAGTGATTTGACACAACATATGATAATTCATATCTTCTGTGATACTCTCAAAGTCAGTGATATATGTTTCCAAACTTGGTACAGAATCAACTTTATACTGCTTGCCAAATTTGGCGTTGTCTGATTCGGTAACATCAAGAGTATAAACTTCATCAACTGTTAAATATGGGAGATTCCCTGTGATACAAAAGTTATTATACTCGTTTAATATGACAGGGTTTTCATTATCCGCTGTCGGGTTACATGCGAAGATTCTAAAATCGCCAGACGCATATATTTCTCTTACTACTTGACACTTAACTAACATCTCTCTCCTTTTCTTCTTCAACTCTATATCTTATTATAACATACTTTGAATATAAAGTCAAGAGATAATAAGTTTTTTATTTTGCGTATTCATTGAT
>Ga0302288_1000806_pt1 | contig 22998 bp, 22 predicted proteins | sample III_Fen_N1_1_FD_194549 | JGI IMG/M metagenome (GOLD analysis project Ga0302288, IMG submission 194549) | Peat permafrost microbial communities from Stordalen Mire near Abisko, Sweden - III_Fen_N1_1 | ecosystem: Environmental > Terrestrial > Soil > Wetlands > Permafrost | place: Sweden: Abisko...
TGAAGTCCATAATTCGCATATTGCTGAAATCTCTAAGTTGCTTGATGGCAAATTTGTGCGATATTCGGATGCAACTGCTGAAAATGTCAAATCAACGAATTGTTTGGTGGTGGACATTATTGGAATTTTATCCTCAATTTATCGGTATGCCAATGTGACTTATATTGGTGGTGGTTTTGGCGTAGGAATTCACAATACGTTAGAAGCTGCTGTTTATGGTCTTCCGGTAGTGTTCGGAACAAATTATCAGAAATTTCGCGAAGCCCGTGAACTGATTGCTATTGGTGGTGCTTTTTCTATTTCGAATTATGTGACTCTCGAAGCGCAATTCGATTTATTGTTGAAAGACAACAATGCCGGAAAAATAGCCGGAGAATATGTAAAGAGCAATACGGGAGCAACCGAAATGATATTAAAAGTATTAACGCATTAACGCATCAGCATATTACCCATTATCATATTAAAATATTATGCAGAAACCTTCTATTCCAAAGGGAACACGTGATTTTACGCCGCAGGAAATGGCGAATCGCAATTATATATTCAACACCATTAAAGATGTTTTTCGTCTGTATGGTTTTCAGCAAATTGAAACACCGGCCATGGAAAACCTGTCCACTTTGATGGGAAAATATGGTGAAGAAGGTGATAAATTACTTTTCAAGATTCTGAACTCCGGTGATTATATGAATGGTCTTGCCGATGATGAATTACTTGGACGAAATAGTATTAAACTTACTAATAAAATCTCTGAGAAAGGTCTCCGTTATGACCTGACAGTGCCTTTTGCCCGTTTCGTGGTGCAGCACCAGAATGAGATTTCTTTTCCTTTTAAACGTTATCAGATTCAACCGGTTTGGCGTGCTGATCGTCCGCAGAAAGGACGTTACCGGGAGTTTTATCAGTGCGATGTGGACGTGGTGGGAAGCGATTCGCTGCTCAATGAATTGGAACTGATTCAGATTGTGGATGAGGTATATTGTCGCCTGAAAATCAATGTTGTTATTAAAATCAACAACCGTAAGATTCTTTCCGGTATTGCCGAAATTATTGGCGAAGCCGAAAAGATTACCGATATAACTGTTGCCATTGACAAAATGGATAAGATCGGATTGGAAAAAGTAAATGAGGAAATTGCTTCAAAAGGGATTTCTGATGAAGCTATTGCCAGGTTACAACCCATCTTGAAACTAAGCGGAACTAATGCTGAAAAACTAAACCAGTTAAAAATCGTACTGGCCGGTTCGGAAGTAGGTTTGAAAGGAGTTTCGGAACTTGAAACTATTTTCGGACTGTGCGAAGCCATGAAAGTGAAAACTACTATTGAGCTTGACTTGACTTTGGCTCGTGGACTGAACTACTACACCGGAGCTATTTTTGAAGTTAAGGCATTGGATGTGGAAATGGGCAGCATTACCGGTGGCGGACGTTACGACAATCTGACGGGCGTGTTCGGTATGGAAGGTGTTTCAGGTGTGGGTATCTCGTTTGGTGCCGACCGCATTTACGATGTGTTGAATCAGTTGGATTTATACCCTGAAACTTCCATGGAGCAAACTAAGATTCTGTTTGTCAGCTTTGGCGAGAAAGAATTGATGTATTGTTTGCCATTGCTCAATGCATTACGCAGTAAAGGAATCAATTCGGAAATTTATCCCGAACCTGCTAAAATGAAGAAACAAATGAGTTACGCTGACAATAAGAAAATACCGTTTGTAGCCATTGTAGGTGAAACGGAAATGGCTGAGAATAAAGTGATGTTGAAGAATATGAAGACAGGCGAACAAAGTCTGGCGTCGTTGGAAGAAATTGTTGCGACAATAAGCTGATAAATTGAAAATATAATAGGAGAAAGTCCTGAGAGTATATAGCTTTCAGGACTTTCTTTTTATAGGATATACGTTAAGTCATCGATGTAATGAAAAATTAATATGCCTGCAACAATAAGCTGAGAGATAGTACCAAGAATAAAAAAAACAAATGAACTTACTGCATGGTTAATAGCCCGATTGCTTTCCTTCCCGGCAAGTAGTTCGCCAACCAGTGCACCGGTAATGGCTCCAATCACTATTCCCCATACACCAAAATATATTCCGGCAAGCATCCCGAGTAAACTTCCCCAAACGCCTTTTTTGCTGCCTCCAAACTTTCTCTTACCCCAATGTGGAATAAGGTAATCAAGGCCCTGAATAGCAATTATTACTAATCCCCAACGAACAAAAAAGTGAACGGAGTGTTCGGAAATAGAACTGAAATTAAGTATCATTATTCCCAAATAACAGAGTGGAGTGCCTGGAAGTTTTGACACTACACACCCAATTAATCCGGCAATTAGAAATATTCCTGCAACAACGATAATAAGATTATCCATAATTCTTTTCAATTAAAATGCAAGTGTTTTACTTCAGGAGTGGTTAGCGTTTGCAAATATAATTGAAAAATGAGTATTGGAAGATTAATTATCTAAAAAAGATATCAACAATAAAGATCAATGGATTTAGGATTGCTTACAAACCTAATGTTTAAGCCAGAAATTGAGCAGCGCGCTCAAATATCTGATTGAAAGATGCATTCACTTCAACTGATTCTATACCGTTCCCTACAGGAAATGGATTTTCATGCGAATAGGGAAATGAGAAGTCCAGTAGGCTTATGCTGGATTTTGCATTCTCAGCTCCCAACGCTTCAATCACACCATGATATGGCATAACCTTGTCTTTTTCCAATGAGATTCCGTTAATCCGACTGCCTAATTGCTTGAAAAACTCTTCTCTCTTTGCTTTATTCCTGTCGGGTGAAATCATACTGAAGAATGATTCATAAATTCTGTCGGATATCGAAACGGGCTTTACTTCTTTCGAAAAGTCATGCATATAATACTGAAGTAAGCGAGCGAATGCAGACTTATCCATAATGCTTCGTGATTCCCCAAACATAGAACTGAAAATACCTCCACCGCAAAACATGAACAGTTTAGAATCGGAAAATAGTCCTTCAGGGTTTGTCATGATGGTTATCTGCGAGAGGAATGAGCCGATGGAGTAAGAGAAAATGTCAATTTGCGTATCTTCGCTAAAAAACGGATGAACACCTTGTTTTATTTCGTTGAATAATTGAGCCAGGTCGTTGACGCTTTGTCGACCGGAACTATAAAACCGGCTTGGCTTTTCGCTGATTCGTTCGCTAAGTGCCACGTTGGCAAAACTGAGCGAGCGATCCAGACCGTTATTCTTTCGCCGTAAGTCCATCAGGCTTTGTAGGGCTCGTGGATTTGACCAGTTGAGAGGTGAACGATTCATGTGGAAAGCAATAGGAAAAAGAATGACCGGTTTCCCTGTTTCTTTGCATAGATATTCCGCCCAGGTAAGATATTTATTCCAGTTACGCTCATTCAAACCATGCAAGAGCAGTATGGCTTTGTTTGCTTGTTTTGTTTCCCGCGGTAGAAACACGGGATAAGTAAACGAAAGATTTTCACGAATTTTCTTATCTTCCGTGCTAATTAATTTGTTTTCATCGAATAAAGCGGAAGTAGAACTTGTAAATGAGCAAAAACGAATATCAATATTGGATTCGCTCAGATGCGTGTCAATCCCAAGTTGGAATTGAGCGTTGAGTTCGATTTGTCGTTGAGAGTAATTCATACTTAATAAACTAATTTTCGAAACAAAGGAACAGTATTACTTTTTGCTGTCCAATTATGTGGGGAGTATATAGTCTGATTGGGACAAAAGAGACCAATAAGGGACAAAAAAGGGAATGGCGGGATGAAAAAATACCGGGCTTTGGAAATGTGGTTTGTTTGTTTGGGTATAAAAATATACCTTTGCCTGTGCATTCAGAATCCACACAAAGCTATGAATTCCAAGATTCCCGCTTATTTGACTGAAAAAAACAATATCATACGCTTGATATTGTTTACGGCCGCATTCGCTTTATTGTTCATTAATATTTTCAAACCTTTCGGGTCAAGGGATTGGTATAAAATTTCTGATTTGAAATTCTTTATCTTTGCCAGCCTTATTGTTTTGGTGGGTATGTTGGTAGTGGTTGTCAGCAGACTTATTATGCTGGCTTATGTCAGAAAAAACTCTCTTACTTATTGGCAATACGGGCTTTGGGTGTTGGCAGAGATATTATCCATGTCGATGTTTTACGCTTTGTTTACCAAGTTTATTCCCAAAGAAAATGTAAATCGTGATTTTGTCGAGATATTTAATGATTCGGCTTTTCATGCTAGTTTTATTTTGCTGTTGCCTTATGCCATTTTGTGGCTGTACTTCTCGTGGCGCGACAAAACCCGTATGCTTGAAAAGCTATCGCAGGAAGATCAATCTGCCGAAGCTCCTAAAAAAGCGTTGATTGCTTTTCCCGACGAAAAAGGGGAATTGAAAATTTCCATTATGCTGGATAATCTATTATATGTTGATTCGGCTGATAATTATGCTACCATTCATTATCTCAATAAATCCAGATTATCGCATTTTTTGATTCGAAATTCCTTGAAATGGATGGAGGAAAATCTGACAATCGACAGTCCGTTGGTTCGTTGTCACAGGTCGTTTATAGTTAATCTGGATAAAGTAAAGGTGCTGCGAAAAACGAAGGATGGAATTTACCTGGATCTCGATGCCGAAAATACTCCCGATATTCCGGTCTCCAAAACATATTACGAACGGGTAATGAACAAATTCTCCAAATACTCGGTTTGATAAGCAAACGGGTAGCTCTTTTGATGAATCAATGAACCAATCAACAAGTTTACTCGTTTACTGGTCAACTTGTCTAGCGGTTCCTAATTAATTAGCTAGTTAAAAAATCATGAATCTTTCTAAACTTTTTGACAGTAAACCTTATAAAATAGGGATTGCGCTCAGTGGTGGCGGCGTTAAAGGTTTGTGTCATGCAGGCGTGTTGAAAGCGCTCGAAGAGCAGGACATTAAGCCTGATATTATTTCAGGGGTCAGTTCGGGGGCGGTTGTTGGTGCTTTGTATGCCGATGGGTATACTCCGAATGAAATTGCGGTTTTGTTTGAAGATATAAACTTCCGCAATATGACAAAGATTCGTATTCCTAACGGCGGTTTTTTTAAAACAGATATCTTTCAGAAGTTCCTGACAGAAAAACTCCGTGCCAAGACTTTCGAGGAATTAAGAATCCCGTTACGCGTTGTTGCAACCAATCTTGATAAGGGATTAAGTACTGTTTTCTCTTCCGGAAAATTGATTGAACCAATCGTTGCTTCGTGTAGTGTTCCTGTACTTTTTAGTCCGAAAATAATAAATGGTGTTCATTACGTGGATGGTGGGGTGTTGAAGAACTTTCCGGTATCGACCATTCGCCCCGACTGTGAAAAAGTGATTGGGATAAATGCCAGCCCTATGGTGGCTGATGAATATAAAACAAACATTCTTAGTATTGCCACGCGGTCGTATCATTTTATGTTCAAAGCCAATATTCTGCATGATAAAGATCTATGCGACTTGCTGATAGAGCCCCTGGATATGGGCAATTATGAAACGTTCAGTGTGGATAAAGGACGTGAAATTTTCGAATTGGGTTATCAGAGTGCCAGACAAATACTGTCCTCCAGACTCGATTCGCAGATTGTTTAACCGATAGTAAATTAGTTCCATTTGAGTATAATTAAAAGCAAAATTGATTTTTTTTGATTACTTTTGCATCGAAATAATAATAAAAACAATACAATTTATGTTTCCAGTATCAGAACGTTTGGCAGCTCTTTCTCCTTCAGAAACGCTTGCCATGTCTCAGAAAAGCAATGAGCTGAAAGCTCAGGGAATAGATGTGATTAACCTCAGCGTTGGAGAACCAGACTTCAACACCCCTGACCATATAAAACAGGCAGCCAAACAGGCCGTGGATAATAACTTTTCGTTTTATTCACCTGTTCCCGGATATCCTGCTTTGCGTAATGCTATTTGTGCTAAATTAAAAGCCGAAAATGGCTTAGAGTATAAACCCGAAGAAATTGTATGTTCTAACGGAGCTAAACAATCAGTTTGTAATGTGCTTATGGCTATTATCAGTAAAGGCGACGAAGTTATCGTTCCTGCACCTTACTGGGTTAGTTACCCTGAGATGGTGAAAATTGCTGATGGTACTACCGTTGAAGTGTATGCCGGTATCGAGCAGGATTTCAAGATTACTCCTGCACAACTCGAAGCTGCCATTACACCTAAAACGAAAGCAATTATTCTTTGCTCGCCTTCCAATCCTACCGGAAGTGTTTACAGCAAAGATGAATTAAAGGGACTGGCTGATGTGTTGGCTAAGTATCCTAAGATCATTATTCTTTCGGACGAAATATACGAACACATCAATTACCTGGGTAGCCACGAAAGTATCGCTCAGTTCGATAACGTTCGCGACCGTGTGGTGATTATCAACGGTGTGTCAAAAGGATATGCCATGACAGGCTGGCGTCTGGGCTGGATAGCTGCTCCTAAATGGATAGCTTCTGCATGTAACACCTTGCAGGGTCAATATACTTCCGGTCCTTGTTCTATCACTCAAAAAGCTGCCGAAGCCGCTTATACCGGCGACCAGACTTGTGTGGAAACCATGCGTGTGGCTTTTGAGCGTCGTAAGAAACTAGTGGTGGATTTGGCTCGTCAGATTCCGGGTTTGAAAACCAACGATCCTCAGGGAGCATTCTATATTTTCCCCGATTGCAGCTCTTACTTTGGTAAGTCGTACAACGGACGCGTGATTACTAAGTCAGGCGATTTGGCTATGTATCTGCTCGAAGAAGGCCATGTGGCTTGTGTAGGTGGTGATGCTTTTGGTGCTCCTAACTGCATTCGTATGTCATACGCTACTTCGGACGAAAACCTGGTAAAAGCTTTTGGCTGGATTAAAGAAGCGTTGGCTAAACTGGCGTAATAAGCTCTATAAACTCTATATAAAACGACCCGCTGCTTTCGAAGCAGCGGGTCGTTTTGCATTCTGCCAAGTAGGGTTTCGGTAGGGTCTCGCGGTTTCTAACCGCGTATTTTATATTTGCGATTGTAAATCGCGAGACCTTGTATTTATTAGTTTTTTCTCCTCGGATTAGCAGGAAACCATCCTTTCCGAACACGCTCTTTTTGTTGGAATAACTCCAGTATGCTCCAAAAGGATGAAAATGCAAACACCCCGGTCAGTGACGATAACAAAATGTTTGACAAAAGAACAGATGCTGCTATTCCGCCGATTCCGGCCAGCAGAAATATCCACCAACAGCGTGTACCCCAATAATACTCGGTTTTAATAACAATGGGATGAAAAAGTCCGATGACCAGAAAGGTGCCTGTTCCAATCAATAGTCCAACTAAATTATTCGATAAAATAAAGTTCATGATGCCTTTTTTTTCTGCAAATGTACGAAATATTAGAATTATTTTCCTGCTTATATGTTTTATAGAATAAAGCTTATCTTTGCAAGCTGTATTACAAAATATAAAAGTGTTGTTTATGAAAAATCTTGAATTCAGAAACGGAGACGTTCTTCCGTCGTTAGGATTGGGAACGTGGTTGTCGAAGAAACATGAAGCATATAATGCAGTGCTCGAAGCCATTCGTGCGGGTTACCGGCATCTTGATTGTGCGTCGATGTATGGCAACGAGAAAGAAATAGGACTTGCCCTGCAGGAGGCTTTTAAACTCGGGTTGGTAAAGCGGGAAGAACTGTTTATCACCTCCAAGCTTTGGAATAGCGATCATGCTCCCGAACAGGTGGAAGTGGCTATTCGGAAAACGCTGAAAGATTTGCAGCTCGATTATCTGGACTTGTACCTCATTCATTGGCCGGTGGCTTTTAAAACAGGACACATGCACGCCAAGGTAGCTTCGGATTTATGGTCGCCCGAAGAAATGCCCAGCTCAACTACCTGGAAAGCCATGGAAGGAGTTAAAAAGCTCGGATTGAGCAGGCATATAGGTGTTTCAAACTTTAATATACCCAAGCTGCAGCGACTGATAAGTCAAGCGGATACTGCTCCTGAAGTAAACCAGGTGGAGCTGCATCCGTACCTTCAGCAAACGGAATTGGTTGACTTCTGTCAGCAGAATCAGATTCTGGTAACGGCTTATTCACCTCTGGGCAGTCGTCATTTGGTGCAGAGCGAAGCCGGGTTGACGCGTGAAGAACAGGTAATTGCTATTGCCAGAAAACACAGTTGTTCACCTGCTCAGGTTTTGTTGGCCTGGGGTATGAAGCGTGGTGTTGCGGTTATTCCTAAGTCGGTGGATGCAACACGTATTCAGGAAAACTTTGCATCGTTGAAGGTAGAGCTGGATGCGAAAGATGTGAAGCAGATGAGTCTGCTGGAACGAAACCTGCGAATTGCTATCGGTGAATTCTGTGTATTGCCGGGTGGAAGTTATACCCTCAAAAGCATATGGGAAGAATAATTATTTTGTCACGCGGTTAAGCGATTCGAGTTTGCGTATAAACTCTTTTCCTGTTGCGAAGTCTGTTCTTTTCAGTATGCGATGAAAAGATACCCGCAGGCTATTGGGCGTTTTGCCTGTCAGGTTGGCAATGTCGTCAATTGACATTTTGAGAGATAAATAGCCGCAGAGAATTATTTCGTTGTTCGAAAATTCCGGAAACATGTAGGTGAGTTGTTCTATTCTTTCTTCGCCCACCACGTCCAGTTGGTTGTTGCGCGAGGGCTTATTGGTTGTTGTGGTTTCTTCCGGCAAATCATTGGAAATAATTTCTTCGAGCAGATTTTTACCGGGTTTATTGAGGTAAGGTTTTAACCGATGCGCTTCACGGCGGAATGCGTGAGATAGTTGAGTAAGGTTAGCCTGACTCTGAGGATGCGATTCTGTAAATTGGACAAGTATTTGGTTCGGATTCTCAGGAAGTACGGCTGCAGTGATATCCACACTTGTAATGGTCTTATCGAATCGGCGAAGCAGAATTTCACGACTAATCAACTCCGTGTTTTTGCTGATTATTTTAATCAGATCTACCGTGCGTTGTGAGTCTATAACCATATTCTTGATATTCTGCTTATCAAAAATAAAATCCTCTTTGGTCGAAGCTCTGAAAAACCGGATAGCTTGTTGGTTAACTTCCAGAATAATTCCATTCGTATCAATTACCATAGCGCACGTCGGCATCCATTGAAATATAGATGATAACGATTGTTGATAAATTAATTTACTATTGAGATTGTCTGAAGTCATTTCTGATTTTTAGTGTGGCAGATTGAAGTATTTGCTTTTCTGATAATCCGTGTAATGAGTTTAAAACAAATCGGAGTGTAACTTTTGGCTACACTCCGATTAATATATTTGTGTAGAGTTAATTAAAATCCACGGATAGCTTCAATACCCGGAAGAACTTTACCTTCCATGTATTCCAGCATAGCGCCACCACCGGTTGAAACGTAGCTAACTTTATCAGCCAGATTGTTTTTGTTGATAGCTGCTACCGAGTCACCACCACCGATCAATGAAAATGCACCTTTAGAAGTTGCAGTTGCCACTGCGTGAGCAATAGCAGTAGTTCCTTTGGCAAATTTTTCCATTTCAAATACACCCATAGGACCGTTCCAGAGAACTGTTTTCGAGTTGGCAATTACTTCGCTGAAAGTAGCAATAGTTTCGTCGGCAATATCCAGTCCCATCCATCCGGCAGGAGTTTCGTTGGTTTTCGAAATGCATGTATCAGCATCGGCAGCAAATTTATCAGCGTTTACAGCATCAGTTGGAATGTAAACATTTACTCCTTTTGCTTTTGCTTTGTTCAAAATTTCAAGAGCTAAATCCAGTTTATCAACTTCGCAAAGTGAGTTACCTATTTCACCACCTTGAGCTTTGATAAAGGTATATGTCATACCACCACCGATAATCAGGTTTTGAACGCGGTCAAGCAGATTTTCGATAATCATAATTTTATCAGACACTTTTGCGCCGCCCATGATAGCAGTAAATGGAGCCTGAGCTTCTTTCAATACTTTGTCCATGGCTATCAACTCGCTGTTGATTAAGAAACCGAACATTTTATTTTCTGTTGAGAAATACTCAGCAATAACAGCTGTTGAGGCATGTGCACGGTGAGCTGTTCCGAAAGCATCGTTTACATAAACGTTAGCATAAGAAGCTAATTTCTTAGCAAATTCTTTTTGTTTTGCTTTCAATGCTTTTTTAGCATCTTTCTTTTCTTCGTCGGTAGCGAATTCTCCACGTGGTTTGCCTTCTTCTTCTTCGTAGAAGCGAAGGTTTTCTAATAAAAGAATTTCACCCGGTTTCAAAGCTGCAGCCTGAGCATCAGCATTGGCGCAATCTTCGGCAAATTGAATCTTTTGACCAACGAGTTTTTCAACAGCTGGTATGATTTGTTTCAACGAAAATTTAGGATCAGGATTTTGTTTTGGGCGACCCATGTGAGACATTAAAATTACAGAACCACCATCAGCAAGAATTTTCTTGATTGTAAGCAATGCTCCGCGAATACGAGTATCGTCGGTAACGGCACCAGTTTCTTTGTTCAAAGGAACATTAAAGTCCACACGAACTATTGCCTTTTTTCCGGCAAAATTAAATTTGTCAATTGTTTGCATATTCTTATTGTTTATGAATGTTTGATAGTTACTTATTTGATAATTTAAGTGGAAATGAATGATTCTGATACATTCTGGATTTAGGATGATTCTTTCTGACTTTTTTCTTTAATTATTTGTCAGATAACCCAAGAGCTTCAAAAATATCTCTTTTTTTCGACCACAAAGATACAAATAAACTTACAATTTCGAGCAATTTGTCTCCATGCATTTTGAAATGAAAACAGGTATTTTTATTTGTCAAAAAATTAAAGAAATTTTTCTCTAATTGAATATATAATTGTATCTTTGCGTCAGTGTATTCTGAATAAAAAAAGAACAATTAAAAAATAAAATTATTATGTCAAAAGTAACCGTAGTAGGTGCCGGTAATGTAGGTGCCACATGTGCAAATGTACTTGCATTCAATGAAGTAGCTGACGAAGTTGTAATGCTGGATGTAAAAGAAGGCGTATCAGAAGGAAAAGCATTGGATATGCTTCAAACTGCCGCTTTGTTAGGCTTCGATTCTAAAATTGTTGGTTGTACCAATGATTATGCTCAAACAGCAAATTCTGATGTTGTAGTTATCACTTCAGGTATTCCACGTAAACCGGGTATGACTCGCGAAGAGTTGATTGGTGTAAATGCAGGAATTGTAAAAAGCGTTGCTGGAAACATCTTGAAATTCTCTCCAAATGCAATTATCGTTGTGGTAAGTAATCCAATGGATACAATGACTTATTTGGCATTCAAATCATTAGGTCTTCCAAAAAACAAAGTAATTGGTATGGGTGGAACTTTGGATAGCTCACGTTTCAAATGCTATTTAAGCAAAGCTTTGAATGCTAACCCTACTGAAGTTGAAGGTTTGGTTATCGGTGGTCACGGTGATACTACTATGATTCCATTAACTCGTTTTGCTTCTTACAAAGGTCGTCCGGTTGCTGATGTTCTTGATAAAGCTACTTTAGACAAAGTTGTTGCCGATACTATGGTTGGTGGTGCTACTTTGACTGGTTTGCTTGGTACTTCTGCCTGGTATGCTCCTGGAGCTGCTGCAGCTTACCTGGTTGAATCAATCATCCACGATCAAAAGAAAGTTATTCCTTGCTGCGTTTACCTGGAAGGTGAATATGGTCAAAGCGATATTTGTATCGGTGTACCGGTATTGATTGGTAAAAACGGTGTTGAAGAAATTATTGATTACAAATTGAACGCTGAAGAAAAAGCATTATTCGAAAAGAGTGCAAAAGCTGTACGTGCTACAAACGATGTGTTGAAAGAAATCAACGTGTTGTAGAAAATAGTCTTTATAGATTAATAGTCGCGATAAATTATTTTATTGCGACTATTTTTTTTGCAATTAACGAAATATGATTAGAAGATTAAACGAACTCATAATATTTATTTTTGTTAATCAATAATCTAACACTCAGCCTTGTGCAAATAACCTAAATAATATAAATAATAATCGAATTATCAAATAATTCAATTATCTTTGTAATTATTTCAAATAACGATAATTTACAAATAAGTAATACAATGTTACAAACACACAATTATTTGCGTCAGTTTTCAATTAAACCCTCCGTGCAGCGTTCTGCAGTGATGGATTTTTTGTTGAAAAACCGCATACATCCAACAATTGATGAAATTTACACGGCATTAAGTCCAACAATGCCAACTTTATCAAAAACAACTGTATACAATACTCTCGATTTATTTGTTGAGCGTGGAGCAGTTCGTGCTTTAGCTATTGATGAGAAAAATGCACGTTATGATGTTGATGTTTCTGCTCATGCACATCTCAAATGTAGAAATTGTGGTGCTATTCGCGATGTATTTAATTTAGATCCGTCATTATTCAAGATTCCTGAAACAAAATTTAAGATTGATTCCATAGAAATCTCTTATTTTGGTGTTTGTGAAAGCTGCAGTAATAACTAACTTTACTTATACGATTTAAAAATAAGCACACTTTATTTAAGTGTGCTTATTTTTTTACCTGTTTTTTCATATCTTTGAGTGGTTTATAGATTTTGCCTGTTAATTTAAACTTCTGTAATAGCTCCACTTTTTTATTTGTATTTTTTTATGTTGTTGGTCGAATTGTATGTCTTGGTCGGTGTCTTGTACTTTATTCTTGTTTCAATCTTTATTATCGGTTGGAAGCAAACTGATACGTTTATTTTGAATGAAAATGATTCAAGCGAATTATTGATTTCGGTAATCGTTCCATGTAAAAATGAAGAAAAGCACATCCGTTCATTAATCTCAGGTTTAAGAGACCAAACCTACCAGAATTTTGAACTAATCTTGGTCAACGATCATTCTGTTGATGCCACACGCATTTATATTGAATCTGCACAAACTGAATTTCAGAATGTTGGGTTGATTGATGCAATTGGTTTTGGAAAAAAGAGTGCACTTCGTGAAGGTATAACTACGGCGCAAGGGAACTTAATTGTAACGACAGATGCTGATTGTCGGCACTCTAATCAATGGCTACAGACTATTGCGGCATTTCAAAATCGATATACAAGTGATTTGATTATTTGTCCGGTAAGGCTTTCCGGGAATAATTCAATATTTTCGAATATTCAAAAGTCCGAATTTGCAAGTTTGGTGGCTGCCGGAGCCGGCGCTGCTGGTGTAGGAATGTCGATTATGTGCAACGGAGCTAATTTAGCCTTCACAAAAGAAACCTGGCTAAGATGTCAGGAAACTTTGCATGAGGAAGAACAATCTGGTGACGATATTTTCTTGTTAGAAAGTATAAAGAAACAAGGAGGAGTGATTAGGTTCTTAAAGTCGGAATCGGCTTCTGCCATTGCTGAATCAGCCGATTCATTGAAAGTATTTTTTAAGCAGCGTCGTAGATGGACTTCAAAAGCTCCTGCTTATACCGACTGGCAGCTTATATTTACAGCATGTGTGATTTTTATTATCAGCTTGTTACAAGTACTTCTTCTCTGTCTGTCTGCCTTTGATTTGAAATACTTGATTCCTTTTCTTTCCTTGTTTTTGTTTAAGTACGTGCTCGATACGTTTTTCCTTAATTCTGTCAGGCACTTTTTTAGATTAAATCATGTTTGGTTTAATTCGTTGATTTTGTCGATTGTGTATCCTTTCTATATAACGAGTGTGGCTTTGTCAGCTTTACTTATTAAACCGAAAGGGTGGAAGTAAGGCAAGATAAAGTATTACCTGGAGATATATAAAATGTCACCAGATAACGAAGCTCTGTATCTTTTCAGAGTCTCTTTTGCCGGACCGGATGACGGATTTCCAATTCCATAACCAATATCGAACACCGAACCGCATTTTTCGCAAACTGCCTGACCAATGTCATTTGGATAAACCCGAATTGTCGATTTAGCTTCATATGGGCATGCCATATCAAAGGCGTAATATGCACCTTCAAAGCCTGTACAAACGATAATTCCACCATAACCAATTCTACTTGTTACAGGTAATCCGGTGAGTGTCTTGAAATAAAAAAAATGGTTGTATGAGTTTTTAAAAGTATTGTAAGGGGCTGTGGTTAGATTGAGTTCAATATAAACCGGATAATCGGGTATTGTTGACTGAACATTATCGTTGCAACTCGCAAAAGATAATGCAAGAAGCGGAATAAATAGAAGATATTTGAAAAAAGGTTTCATTGTCTGAAAGTTCTTTTAAAAAAAAGGACGAATTTAATTCGCCCTTCTGATTTTATCAACCTAATTCGCCAATTCGCCACAATTCATCATCGGTGAATGTGTCGTTTTTAAGAGCATCAATATTGTCTTTCAATTGTTTTACAGAGCTTGTACCCACAATCACTGAATTTACCTGCGGTTTGTGCAAACACCAGGCTAAAGCCATTTGTGCAAGCGATTGACCCCGATTAGACGCAATGTCATTTAGTTTGCTGATTCTTTGAATCACTTCAGGTGTAAGCTGATCTTTTTGTAAGAAACCGTAGCTGTGTGCCGCACGCGAGTTTTCAGGGATACCGTGTAAGTATTTGTCGCTTAACATGCCCTGTGCCAATGGTGAAAATGCAATAACACCAACACCATTTTCTTGAGCTAAAGGCAAAACACTATTCTCAATCTGACGAGTAAAGATGTTGTATCTGTCTTGATTAATTAAGCAGGGAGTTCCATTTTCACGCAATATGCGATATGCTTCACGAGCTTTATCTTCCGGATATTTTGAAATGCCGACATAAAGCGCTTTACCTTGTTTAACCGTGTCGGAAAGTGCCCCCATAGTTTCTTCCAGAGGTGTATTCGGGTCGAACCGGTGGGTGTAAAATATATCTACATAATCCAGTTTCATTCTTTGTAGACTCTGATTTAAACTGGCAATCAGATATTTTCGTGAACCCCAATCGCCATAAGGACCCGGCCACATATCGTGTCCGGCTTTGGTCGTAATGAGCATTTCGTCGCGATACGATGAAAAGTGTTCTTTCAATATTTTGCCGAAATTTTTCTCGGCACTTCCATACGGAGTCCCGTAATTATTAGCTAAATCGAAATGTGTAATTCCGTGATCGAATGCGTATTGAATCATTTTTAATGCTTCATTAGCATCATCTACATCGCCAAAGTTGTGCCATAAACCGAGTGATATACGTGGTAGTTTCAACCCGCTTTTTCCACAATATTCGTAACCCACTGAATTGGTATAACGATCTGCAGCAGGTTCGTAAGTGCTTTTAGACATGATTATAATTTTAGAATTTCACAGTAGGTGCTTTTTCGCTTCCTTTTTCAGCTTCGAAATAAGGTTTTTTCTCAAAACCAAACAATGCAGCAAGGATTGATTTTGGAAACCTTTGAATGGTTACATCGTAACTTTTGGCAACATCATTGAATCTGTTGCGTTCAACCGAAATGCGGTTTTCAGTTCCTTCGAGTTGAGCCTGAAGTTCAAGAAAGTTTTGATTGGCTTTTAAGTTAGGATAGTTTTCTGTAATCATTAATAATTTACCCAAAGCAGAACTTACCTGACCTTGTGCAGCCTGATATTCTTGAAGCTTTTCAGATGTAAGATTCTTTGGATCGATTGTTATTTGTGTAGCTTTGGCACGAGCGGCAACAACACCTTCTAATGTTGAGCTTTCATGAGTGGCATACCCTTTTACTGTTGATACTAAATTTGGAATTAAATCTGAACGACGTTGGTATTGGCTTTCAACATTGGCCCATTGGCTATTTACATCTTCTCTTAGCGTAACCAGACTATTGTATCCAGAGGTTCCCCACATAAAGAGTATGGCTATGAAAGCTACAACTGAAATTAAAATAATTGAACTTTTTTTCATTGCGATAAATGTTTATTTGTTTGAATTAAATGAAAACAAAAACTTGAATTTATAAGTAAGGAAAGATAATTTTGATATTATAAATTTACCAACCGCTGGTGGCTCCACCACCGCCTGACATGCCACCGCCAAAGCTTCCGCCGCCGCCATCGCTAAATCCGCCACCGTCAAAGCCACCGCCTCCGCTAAATAATCCTCCTGCAACTGCGCCTCCGATAATGGCTCCACCGCTGCGGGTTATGCGTGGAATGTTGTGATTGTCGTTTTCCTCATAACCGCAAAATTTACAGCGATAGGTGGTTCTTTCGGTACCGGAGCTGATGTAAGTTGGTGCTACAAGCGTTCGTTTGTCAGACAGGATAAAGGCTTTTGTTCCACATTTGGGGCATTCGGAGTAGGCACTGGGTTTGTCCAATGTAAAAATTGCTTCGTTAGCACATTTGTTACAAACAAAGACATCATAATCTATAGCATGTAGTTTTTCTTCAAACTGTTGAGCTAGCTTTAAATGTGCATCTTCTTGTTTCTCGGATAAAATATGCATTTCCCCATCGCAAACGTTGCATGGTATGGGTGCTCGTCTGATTTTTAGCATCATGAACCGCCCATAGATATTAGCAGGAATGGTTGTAAGTGGAACCGGAATGAGTAAAAGGATAAAAATAGGGTTCGAAAATAGTAGTATGGCAACGAATCCTGCAATCGGAATCATGATGGAAATCAAGCTTATTATTCCTGCCTTTTGGGTTTTTATAACCTTGTATCGGGCAATATTACTTTTGAGCTTTGGATCTTTCTTGATGTTTTGAATAGAATTTCCAAGCCAAAACAATGAAATCAGGGCTATAATCAGATATATGCCACCTGCAATTGGCAAAATCTCATTCCATGCAATTGGTGTTTTTACTTCTTTTTGAACAGGCTCTTTCCGAATTGTTGAACCAATTTGTTGTATACCTGCTAAAAATCCTCCATCGTAATTCCCGTTTTTAAATTCAGGAGTCATTGATTGATACTGAATTCGTTTGCATATGGCATCAGGCAAGATTCCTTCAAGTCCATATCCGGTTTCGAATGTCACTTTACGTTGATCCAAAACAAAAAGCAGAAGTAATCCGTTGTCACGTTTAGCTTTACCAATTCCCCATGTTTTGAAAAGATCGGTAGCAAATGATTTTATTTCGTTTTCTCCTATTGAGTTTACTGCTACCACAGCCACTTCTGCTCCCGTTTGATTCTGAAGTGAATCAAGATACACATTTATTTGTTGTACGGTCTCAGCTTTCAATATTCCATCCGGATTGCTTACAAAAGCGTGTGCATTTGCAGTTTTCGGGTTAGGGATGCTTTGAATTGTGTATTCAGTAGCAAAAGTAAATTCTGAAAGAGCACATAAAAAAATGAGAAGTAACTTTTTCATAATATTGAATATTAAACTTTATCCCTTTGGAAAGCCAATGAATAATTAGTATGAATCTATTAAATTTAGATCAAAAATTAATACGGAATTAGCAGGGATGGCTGTATTCGATGTGCTTGTACCATATCCTAAATTACTTGGAATATAAAGTTTTATATGAGCGCCATTATATACTTTAGGAAGAGCTTCTTGCCATCCTGCTATTGTGTTAGACAAGGTTAGAGAGACAGCGCTGTCTTTGCCAACAGAGTCAAATACTGAACCATCGATTAAGGACCCTTTATAATTTACTACTACTGTGCTACCTGAATTTGGTTTGCGGTTTTTGTCCCAACCTTTATATAGAATTTGGTAAGTCAATCCAGTACTTGTGATATAGAAGTTGGAGTCGTTCTTGTGTGTTTGTACAAACTTCGTTAACCATTGGTCGTTTGTTATTTTCCAATCAATCGATTCATCGTTTTTGCATGCTGAAAGAATGATTAAAAGAATGAAAGTGAGTAATAAGCTGATAGAAATACGTTTCATATTTGTAGTTAATTTTTGATATATTTTCTGTTGATTGTTTTCCGTTTGTTGTAAAGATTATTTACAAATCGTTGCGAAAATTTATTGCATATGCTATACTGTAAATCAGAGCGATATTCTAAAAGATTAAAAAACTCTATACGACCTGAATTACGGAACGTAAAAGGAATAGAAATCAATAAACGTTTATTTCCCTGTATTTTATTCTATTCAAATCGAAATCAATAATTCAAAGTCTGTAATTTTATTTCTCGAATTTAAAGGAAAAGCTGCCTACGCGATTTCCGTCGATAAAGAATTCAGCCCGGTAAATACCTTTTGGTAGTATTTCACCAATTTTCCAAAAAATAACATCGTTTTTTGCATCTCCGGTAAATTCGAAATTTTTAGTAGCAGAATAAGCAATTTGTTTATTCTCAAATGTAAAAACATTGTTTGCTCCTTTAGTCAAAACATCACCATCCGGACGGGTGATACGTAAGTAAATCGTTTTATCACCAGCTTGGGCGGTGACGTTTTTTGCAACAGTATAGCTGAATTGTAAATTAGCCGTTTGTGAAAACCAACCGGTCTTTTTCCCTTTACTATTGAGTGGCATCATACTAAAATTAATTACTTCCATAACAGATGCTCTCGTAACAACTTGATTCAAAGATTCTTTATCTTTAGAAAGTTGTTGAACTGTTTCTGTCGCTGCTTGATACTTTTTGTGAACTTCTACATTCTCATTTTTAAGTACTTTGTTGGCAGTATTCAATGAGTCAATTTGGTTTACATATTGAATCATTACCATTCGCACTGTTGCCAATTCATGTTTCAATTGAGCTATACGCCTGGCATTAGTAGATTTTGTTACTCGTAATTCATCCAATAATTGTTGAACTTTTGTTTTTTGATTGTCTAGCAACTTTACAAGAGAGTCATTCTTGATGTTAGACGTGTAACCTGAAAATTCCTGATTAAGATTTGAGTACTCTTTCTCAACCTGTTGTTTCTCAAAATTCATTTGTTCTACAACTTCGGCCATTTCGGCGTCTTTTTGATTTGCTTTTCGTACAAAATAGATTACGGCAATTCCTAATACTGCAATTATAATTGCGGCAATAGTGATAATTGTAAAATTTTTTCTTTTAATTGGATCCATAATTATGAACTATTTTTTCTAAAGTAATGGTACAACCTTTTCGAGTTTGATGCCTCTTGAACCTTTAATCAACACATATTTGTTCCTGATTGGTTGATTATTCAAATAGTTGATCAAATCAGTCGCATCTCCGAAGCAAAGATAAGAATTATTCGTATTTCCGAAATTATTTCCTACCAACAAAACGTTTTCGAACTTGTTTTGTTGCAATAATTGAATTATGTTTTGATGTTCAATACTACTTTGTTCGCCTAGTTCCAGCATGTCGCCCAAAATAAGTATTTTTGAGTCAACATTCATTTGAGCAAAATTTAAAATTGCTGCTCTCATGCTGGTCGGGTTAGCATTATAGGTGTCGACAACTAATTTATTGTGTTCTGTGACTGTTAGTTGCGACCTGTTATTTAAAGGAACGTATTTCTCTAACCCTTCTTTTGTTTGTTCTTTTTCTAACCCAAAATATTCTCCGATAGCTACGGCAGATAAAATATTTTCGGCATTATAAGCTCCAATTAATTTTGTACTTATATTGAATTTCTCCTCAGAATCAATGTCACATTGCATTTCTAAGAAAGGTGAGCAGTCTGTAATATGACCATGAATACGGCATGCCGAATTTGCATCCAAACTATATCCCAACACATTTTCTGCATCCAGAATGAAGCCCGTTTCCGATGCCATTTCTATCAAATTTTCATTCCCTGTATTTATGAATATGGCTTTTCCGTGTAGGAAAATATACTCGTAAAGCTCACGTTTGGTTTTCTTTACACCTTCGAAAGATCCAAAGCCTTCAAGATGTGCTAACCCTACATTGGTAATAATACCGTAATCAGGACATGCTATCCCGGCTAAGAATTTAATTTCTTCGGGATGATTAGCACCCATTTCAACAATTGCAATTTCATGTTCTGGCTTAAGTTGAAGTAATGTAAGTGGTACGCCAATATGATTATTCAGGTTCCCCTGAGTAAAAAGGATATTGTATTTCTCTTTAAGTACTGCGGCAATTAATTCTTTAGTTGTGGTTTTACCATTTGTGCCGGTAATTCCAATAATTTTTGTTCCAACCTGTTTTCGATGATAAGTTGCCAGTTGTTGCAGACTTTGCAATGCATCTTCAACTAATATAAATCGCTCATCAATTGCATATTTTGCTTCATCAACCACAGCAAACGAACAACCCTTGTCTAATGCTGAAAGTGCGAATGCATTGGCGTTGAAATTCTCTCCTTTTAATGCAAAAAAGAGCGAATCAGGTGGGCATATGCGACTATCGGTGCAAATTATTGGATGTTGAAGATATATTTGGTATAGTTGCATTCTTTTGTTCAATTTGTAGCTGAATTATCTGCAAAAATAATCATTATCAGATAATTTAACGGCGATTAATCAATAATAAATGATAATGAACAATTAATATTTGTAATTAGGTTTAAACTAAAACTTTATAAGTGGTTTGTCCTTTCTTTATATCAAAAAAAATGACTAAATCCATTCATAGCGGGTTTAGTCATTTCCTGCAATATTGTTATGCTTAAAAATCGTAGGCTACTGAAAGATACCAACCTTTTTGGCGTAAATTGCCCGAGCTGGTTCTGTCCAGATTGTTTAACCCAAAATCGTAAGTGGCTTTAATCTGATATTTTTTCCATTGAATACCTCCACCAACTCCAATTTGAAGATTTACTCTGTTTAGAATGTCATCTTTATATAAATCAACAGATCCGGAGTTTACATATAACGCACTTGTGGGAGGATAAGTTAGCGTTGACGTTACTTTCATTGTTTGAGACAAGCCAATATTGAAATTAGGACCTGCAAAACCGAATACTTTAAGGGATTTAGATATTGGAAGCGTATAAATTGCCCGGGCAGGTATATCCAGGGAATGACTCTGAGTAACGTATTTTACGTCTGTTGAATTTGGATAACCCTGAAGGTTATTAGAATACACGTAATTGTAAAGTACACCAGTTAATAAACTGAAGTTATTTTTGAGTTTAAATTCGGCTGTTCCACCCAATTTTCCTCCGTTAAAATAAGTTGATAATCCTTGTCCTTTGAAGTTTGATGAAGAACCTATATCTGAACCAAAATAACGCTTTGGATTGGTGTAGCCGATTTCTAAACGGTAAATCGTTTGAGCACTTGCGGTACATACCAGAGCTAACAAAGCGACAATAAAAGAAAATTTTAATACGGGTTTCATTTTGTAGTAGATAAAAATAACACAATTTTTTTCAAAGGCAAAGATAGAATTTTTTTAGCGTTCAACCGCTATAATTATTGTTTGTTGGTCAATACATTATTTGTTATTAACTTATAATGGGTTGAATCTTAAAATGTTTTTAGAAAAAACGTTTAACGATATTTATTGCTAAACGTTTTTTGTGATATGCTTGAGGAACTTGGTAGTCGAACCTTTCCCATTTTATCCCTACTTATCAATAAGTTATATTTTCTGTAAATTAATTGTTACAATTTGACCCCAAATTTTGGACTTCATTTCGACTGCCTATATCTTTGGTATAGTATGCAATTATTTGATATTCAAAATTAGTCTATTTTTTTGATGTTGCCTAATATTATATGTTTAATTCGTAGTGAATTAATCAAATAGATATAAAAGAAGTTGTTCATTTCGGATAAAATCCGTATATTTAAAAGACTACCAATCAATTAAATAATAATGAACAACTTCATAACAAAGTACGAGAAAATTCTCAAGATATTACAGTAATTTGAGACAAAAAGTAATTTTTTGAATCAAAAACGTTGTCCACGTTCAAGTGATATCGAACTAATTGGAATCGATTTAACAGCAGAATCACTAGGTATTGATTCAGAAAATTAATTATTTAGGACTTTGCCTGATTCACTAAGTTCTAAGATTGAACGCAGTGTATATAATCGTCGGAGACGAAAATTATTTTTTGCAAAAGAGCGTATCCGCAAAGCTGACAAATACTGAAAACTATTTTATAGTTGACAGTATGCCTTTGGAAATTTGCAAGTTATCACGTTCTTCCAGAACAAGTATTTGCAAAGAAGATTATCAAACAAGCCCTTCCAAAGGTTATTGTGCTAGTCAGAAGTTACATTTTTATGGTTACAAATTACATGCTGTATGTAGTGCAAGCGGTGTGTTTTCTGATTTTGAACTCACAAAAGCTTCCGTATATGATATCCATTATTTGAAGAACATAAAAAACAACTTCTCTTCTTGTGTTTTAATTGGTGACAAAGGTTATTTGAGTACTGATTATCAACTTGATTTGTTTACTTCGAACCAAATTAAGCTAGAAGTACCCATGAGAGTTAATCAACAGGATTACCAGAAACAACTGTATCTACTGAGAAAGACAAGAAAACGAATTGAAACACTCTTTTCTCAACTCTGCGACCAGTTTTTAATTCGTCGAAACTACGCTAAGTCTTTTGACGGATATAAAAACAGAATTCTATCTAAAATAGCTTCACTAACGGTTATTCAAATGATAAACAAATTATTAAACATAAATATCAACAATATAAAATCACTTGTAGTTTAAATGCACTACGGGTTACAATTACTATTAATTATGTCGCTGGGGCATTCTTTGTTTGTTTTTTTCTAAATATGTTGTTGATTTGACTTCTTTTCAATTTTTGTATTAATCCCCCAATATCAGTTTGCTATTGGGGGAGGACAACAGAGAATATACAGAGGACAGTATTTATAACTGGGTTATTCTATATCAAAACCCCAAAAGCCAAGTTCTATCGGATTGTCGTGATTAATATCTGAGAGTAAACAGTGACTCGCTTCTAAGGAGGCTTTAATTTTAGCTAATAGCTCATCCCGCTTATGAAAGTATTGAAGTGATGGGTTAAACTCAGTTTTTATTAATTCGCACAACCATAGAGCATTATTAACTTCAGGTCCATTTTCTTCCCAAGAGTTGGTTTGCAAGGCTAATAAAGGAGATTTATTACCCATCACACAGTGTCTGGCATAAACTTTCACACCTAAATCAATTA
>Ga0302288_1000810_pt1 | contig 22858 bp, 16 predicted proteins | sample III_Fen_N1_1_FD_194549 | JGI IMG/M metagenome (GOLD analysis project Ga0302288, IMG submission 194549) | Peat permafrost microbial communities from Stordalen Mire near Abisko, Sweden - III_Fen_N1_1 | ecosystem: Environmental > Terrestrial > Soil > Wetlands > Permafrost | place: Sweden: Abisko...
AGGTGATCCATCACTGGTATTCCGTTGACAAAACAGATTGAAATAAGTATCAATCAAAAAAAAACTATATCAAAGAACGCTTTTGATAGCAATATATCAATCTTCCGAACACTCGTAATTTGCAATCTGTGCCAATACAAAACAAAGATAAAAGTATGTGATATTACCGGTTGAACAAGCCCTATGCTACCGAACCAATGCATTATGTGTCAAGCATGATAATTTAGTTAAATTTTATATAATTAGTGTTTATTCGTTTTATTCTTATAAATTTGTGGCTGAAAATTAGTTGACGGTTATTGCCAAATAATCGGTAAAGCATTTATTAATTGCGCTTTATATTAATCTTTAGTCATAATAAAATGAAAATCACACTTTTGTCCGTTGCTATGCTTTTCCTGGGAGCATTCAGCTATGTCTCATCACAGGATTTGAAGCTCAATACACTGGAGTATTTTGAAACGCAGGGTGTCAATGTGCTTGTGTACAGCAATGTTTTCAACGGCGGATTCAACGATGAAAAGAATGCCGGTATCGAATTGATCCATCACAGTGTTCGTACAGCACAAGGTGGAGCGGTACGATTGTCAAGCACTCCCGAGCAGTGGGACTTAGTGCCTACCATATCCGACCGAAAGGTTGACCGTAGCTCACAAACCATTGAAGCTTCATTGCGGTACAGCGATTTTGATTTCAATTCGCGTGTAGTGGTAACGGCCAAAGGCAAAGGTGTGGAAATATCTGTTTATCTTGATAAACCTGTTCCCCGTTCGCTCGAAGGAAAGGCTGGGTTTAACCTGGAGTTTCTGCCTTCGCAATATTGGGGCAAGGCTTTTTTGATGGATGGACGTCCCAATCGGTTTCCACGCTACGCAGTAAGCAATACTACCACGAAGCCCAACAGCGAAAAGATTAAACAATACAAAGGATATGTAACTTCCGACGACAGAGGTACCGGCAAATTTATCGATCCGCTTCCGCTCGTAACAGGCCACACCTTTTTGATGGCACCCGATGCACCTGAACGCTTAATCAAAATCACTTCGCCCGATACCGAACTAATGTTTTTCGATGGAAGGATGTTGGCACAGAACGGATGGTTTGTACTTCGCAGTTTACTTCCGGCCGGAAAAACAGGTAAGGTACTAACATGGACTGTAGAGCCCAATGCCATTAAAGGATGGGTACGCGAACCCAATATAGGCTTCTCGCAAGTGGGTTACCTTCCTTCGCAACCCAAAGTTTCAGTTATTGAGCTGGACAAGAAGGACAAACCCGTTGCAAAAGCATCGATCTATCAAGTGGGTGATGACGGCAATGCCACTCAGGTATTCAGTGGCAATATCACTCACTGGGGCGATTATTACAAATACCACTACGTGAAATTCGACTTTACGTCAGTAAAAACTCCCGGCATATACTATATTCAGTACGGGGAATTTAAAACCAATAATTTTTTAATTGATAACAGCGTTTACGACCGGATTACCGATGCTACAAGCGACGTGTGGATTCCGATACACATGGACCATATGTTTGTAAACGAGGCATACAGGGTTTGGCACGGCGAACCGTTCAAAGAAGGTTATCTTCAGGCACCGCCAAACACCGATCACTTCGATCTTCACAATCAGGGACCTACTACCGATACCAAATACAAAGCACTGGAGTTGATTCCCGGATTAAACGTAGGCGGTTTCTTCGATGCCGGCGATTTTGATATCGAAACAGGGTCAAACATCAATGTGGTACAGAACTTTGTTCATACATGGGAATATTTTAAACCCCAGCGCGATGAAACTTTTGTGGATGAAAAACACCGTTATGTCGATTTGCACCGTCCGGATGGAATACCGGATGTATTGCAGTTTATCGAGCACGGAACGCTGAACCTGTTGGCACAGGCCGAGATCATAGGACACATGGCTCAAGCACTATCCAACTCGGTTCTGGACAATTACAACCATTTGGGCGATGCAGCTTCTATAACCGATGGGCTTCCGTACAATCCGTCACTTGGACGCTACGAAATTGCACCTGACGGTAAGTCGAGTGGGGTGAAAGATGATATGTGGGCATTCACAAGTCGTAATCCGGCGTTGGATTTACGGGCGGCTACTATGTTTGCCGAAGCAAGCCGGGCATTGAAGGGATACAACAACGATCTTTCGGAACGGGCACTGCAACAGTCGAAAAGACTGCTTAAGGAAGCAACCGCCCTGCTTGCCGAAAAAAGGGGCGAACGTACTGATAAAAGCGGTATGGCTACCGATGTGGCCACTTATCTTCAGTTATTTATATCCACGGGCGAGAAACAATATGCCGATTCGTTTTTGCAACTGATATGGCCGGCACTTACCCGCAGTGTCAGCAATAACCTGCTGACAGCGTTGGACGCCATACCCCACATGGACGCTGCTTACAAAGAAAAACTTCGTCCCTATGTTGTGAAGTACAAGGAATACCTCGATGGACTGGAAAAGGACAATCCGTATGGTGTGCCTATTGGGCTTGGTAACTGGGCAGGAGGCGGAGCCATCATTAGTTTCGGCACCACCAATTGTTTTGCCAGCCAATACTTCCCGGATATAATCGATGCTTCTAACGCTTACAAAACCTCTAACTGGTTGTTTGGTTGCCACCCCTACCACAATTATTCGTTGGTGGCAACAGTAGGAGCAACTCGACCTAAAGCAGTGTTTTATGGTAATAACAGGGCCGATTTTTCAGCCATTCCCGGTAATGTTGCTCCCGGTTTATTGTTCAGAAAACCCGACCACTTTGAAAACTACGACGACTGGCCGTTTTTATGGGGTGAAAATGAAGGAACCATTGCCGGAAATACCGGTTATTTAATCTTCGGCTCGGCGTTTAAAAACCTGATGAAATAATTCCTGTACCACCTCTCCCTCGTTATAAACGAGTGGGAGAGAGAATAGATTTACTCTCTATTTAATTAAGCCTCTGTACCTAAGCGTGCAGGGGCTTTTTATTTTTCCAAAATCTACTTCCTATAACGTATGAAAATTAGTATAAAAAAAATGTAATGCCTTATTGAAAAAGTGAAATTAAGTTTATATCTTTGCTGTTTAAAATTAAAAGAATAAATGGTAACCAATTGGATAGGTAAGTTAACCGAGCATATTCCTTTTAGAGTTTGCATATAAGTAGTAGACTAAAAAAAACGACATTTTATTTATCCTACTACTTAAGTAATTGAAACTATATAATGTCGTATTTCTTAATTCTTTCACTTTCGTGTAAATATGAATTGTCACGAATGAATATACGACATTTAATTGTTCGTCCTACTTATCTATCTTTGATGAAAAATTAAATGATTTTATTTTCAAGCAACCAATTTTTTATTGAATACTAGTATCTAAAAAAAACATTATGAATTTTAAAAACAAATTTCAATTTTCTAATTTTGTATTAATAGGCTTTGTGTGTGTACTTTTATCGAGTTGTAAAAGTGAAGAAACAACAATTATTCTCCCTTTACTTACAACAACAGATGTATCGAATATTTCTCGTTACTCTGCAATATCGGGTGGGGTTATAACAAGTGATGGAGGAGGAAGTATCATTGAGCGCGGTGTTTGTTGGAGTTTGACGATTAATCCTACAATTGAAAATAATAAGACCACTAATGGAACAGCTATTGGGCCATTTGAAAGTTCAATAACCGGACTTAATTCTGGTACAACCTATTATATCCGTGCTTATGCTACCAATAAAGCAGGTACTGGTTATGGAAGTTCAAGTGTGTTTACAACATTAAATAATCCGTTGGATGTAAAAACTGCATATATGCCAGCTGGAACTTATACCATGGGCTCAGCAACCAATCCTAAAGTTCCTTTACCCTCCGAAACGCCACATCAAGTTACACTTAGTGCCTTCCTCATGAGTAAGTATGAAATTACGAATACTCAATATTCTACATTTCTTAATAAAAAAGGGGTTGGGAGTGATGGAATTTATTCAGCAGGAGCTTATCCAACCAAGGTTTTGATTTATGCTAGCAGTGGTGAAAGTGACTGGGGAATACATTATGTCAATTCAAAATGGGTGCCAGTTAGTGGTTACGAAAATTATCCGATAATATTTGTTACATGGTGGGGTGCAATGGAATTTGCTAATTACGTAGGTGGCAGGTTACCTACAGAATCACAGTGGGAATATGCTTGTCGTGCAGGCACCGTTTCTCCATTTAATACAGGAACATGTTTATCTAATGAGCAAGCAAATTATGATTGGTCTTTGCCCTATGGAGTTTGTAAAAATACGGTATCAACCTCGTTGGGTAAAACACAGGCTGTTGGGAGCTATTCACCGAATGCTTGGGGATTATACGATATGCATGGCAATGTAAGTGAGTGGTGTTATGATGCTTATGATGATTATCCAACTACTCCGCAAATCGATCCTCAAGGACCTATTCAAGGAAATGCTGCCCGTATGATTCGTGGAGGCTCCTGGAGTCAAAGTGCAGACATATGTCGTTCAGCTGCACGTTTTTTCTCGGGAAATGGCTATTATGATTATAATGGTTTTCGGGTTGTATTTGTACCTTGATATTTTAGCTTAGCAATTAGCAATCTGTCCTTACGTATGCTGCTCCCGCGCGATTGCATCGCGTGAGAATGCTAAGAGGGAAGGTTTTTGATGGTTTGCCACACGATGCAATCGTGCGGCAGTAAAGTCTTTGTTACAAACAAATAACAATTGACCCCTCGTTACAAACGAGGGAGAGAGTGGAAAACTGAAATGATAGAAATGAAAAAAATCAATTTAATCATATGAATACCATCAAGCTTTATATATTAATACCCATTTTATTAATCCTGCCGTTCTGCAACAACCAATCGGCAAATACTTCAAGAGCTGAGCTTACAGATAGCATTCCTGAAGGAGTTGTGCATTTTGAGTACGAATATAAATTGAAAAAAGCCATATTAATCCCCGGAACATTGAACAATTCAACACCGTTAAAGTATTTCGTGGAAACGGGTTTCGGGAGGATGGCGTTCTCCGACAGTCTGGCTTCCGATTTTGAGAGAAAAGAAGTAAAAAATGGATTCAGAAAGGTGCAAAAAACAATGAAAATACGAATTGGAGGATGGAAGCGAGAATACGGGAATTCTGTTAATGCGTATTATCTTGATAAAAAGCATCCAATATTCGGGTTTTTAGGAGTACAAGGAATAATTCCATGGCAGTTTTTCGATAAAAAAATCTTAGAAATATCATTTAGCAAACAATATATCAGGGAATTATCCAGTACTAAGAATTTGTCAGGTTACGATTCTATAAAAATAGTGATCCAGAATGGTTTATTGGGAATACCTATTGTGGTTTCGGTTCAAGGGAAAAAAATAAGAGAGTTTGTAATGATAGATACAGGCAGTAATGGAGACATACGCTTCAGTAACAGTATTGTATCCAAATATGATATTAAATCCGACAATGCTTTTTTTGGAGAAGCTCGCGGTATAACTGGAATTAAAAAAGAGTTTTCCTTTCAAATTGACACCATTCAAGTCGGCAAATCTTTTCTAACGCAAATGAATCGTGTATATTTCTCAATGGATAAACAAAAGCCGTATCCTTTTTCAGGTCTGTTGGGCACTGGAACATTAGAACATTTTGATATGGTCTTGGATTTAAAAAATTACTGCCTTTATTTGAAACCGATTAAAAAATAATACGAATTAAAAGCTCTTCCAAAAGTCCTGCTGCTAACACACGCCTCCGTATGTTCATCGGCTGGCTGACGTGCAATTGGCAGGTTTTTCTCCCGCATTAGCTTCGCTGATTTTAGCTTCGCTGATTTTCAATTCAATTCACTTTGTCCGCTGCTCCCGCGCGATTGCATCGAGTGGGAATGCTAAGAGGCTATTGCAGAGGTTTAGTACTTTGTTACAAACAAATAACCATTGACCCCCTCGTTACAAACGAGGGGGTTTCATATTCCAAGCCCCAACCTTTTTTAGTACCTTTGTTCTTCAAACACTTGATAGATAAAATGGATCAAAAAGACCTGCCTATTGAACTGGGAACAGCCAAAATAGGAAAATTGCTGATGCAATATGCCTTACCGGCTATTATAGCCATGACGGCTTCGTCGTTGTATAATATCACCGATAGTATCTTTATTGGTCATGGAGTAGGAGCATTAGCCATTTCGGGTTTGGCGCTTACGTTTCCGTTGATGAACCTTGCAGCTGCTTTCGGTTCGTTGGTGGGTGTGGGTGCTGCTACGCTTATGTCTGTTCGATTAGGTCAAAAGGACTATGATACCGCTAATAAAATTCTGGGTAATGTGTTTGTACTGAACCTTATTTTCGGATTAGCCTATACAGTAGTTGTGTTATCCTTTCTTGATCCCATTCTGTTTTTTTTCGGAGCCAGTAATGTTACGCTGCCCTATGCACATCAGTATATGGTTGTAATTCTGCTCGGTAATGTGGTAACACACATGTACCTTGGTTTAAATGCTTTGTTGCGTTCCACGGGACGTCCGCAAAAGGCTATGTATGCTACGCTCTGCTCAGTACTCATCAATATTATACTCAATCCCTTATTTATCTTTGTATTTAAGTGGGGTATTCAGGGAAGTGCCTTAGCTACAGTAATTTCTCAAATAGCTATGTTAGTATGGCAAATCAATATCTTTAGTGATAAAAAACATTTTATTCATCTTAAAAAAGGAAGTTTAAGACTGGAACGTAAAATTGTTGTGGACTCCCTTTCAATTGGTTTAGCTCCTTTTTTAATGAATGCCGCTTCGTGTATTATTATTGTTCTCATAAATCAGGGACTTATACACCACGGTGGAGATCTGGCTGTTGGAGCTTATGGTATTGTGAATAGGGTGGTATTCCTTTTTGCTATGATTACCTTGGGATTTAATCAAGGCATGCAGCCTATAGCTGGCTATAACTATGGAGCAGGACAATATGCCCGGGTAACTGAAGTGCTGAAGAAAACAGTCTTTTTGGCCACACTTGTAATGTCACTGGGTTTCCTGATTGGTGAATTGTTTCCACATGCTGTGGCTTCGGTGTTTACTACTGATCAAAAATTGATTGATATGGCTGCTGAAGGCCTACGCATAGTACTCGTTTTTTTCCCAATTGTAGGGTTCCAGATGGTAACATCCAATTTTTTTCAGAGTATAGGTATGGCAAGTAAAGCTATTTTTCTGTCAATGACACGACAGTTGTTGTTCTTATTACCCTGTTTACTCATTTTGCCAACATTGTTTGGAGCAAAGGGAGTCTGGTACAGTATGCCATCGGCTGATTTAGCATCCAGCATAGTGTCGGCATTTATGCTGACTTCTCAGTTTAGGAAGTTCAAAAAACAGGCAGCAGTACAAGAAGTCAGAGGTCTATAGTCAATAGTCTTTGCTCTTTTTTGTCTAAATCTAAAAAATCATAATAATATGAATGAAACCTTTGTAATCAATATAGGTCGACAATTAGGCAGTGGTGGTCGACAAATAGGAGAGAAGCTGTCTGCCGAATTTGGCATTAGCTTCTACGACAAAGAACTTATCAAATTAGCTTCGAAAGAAAGTGGTTTGGGGAAAGAGTTTTTCGAAAATGCCGATGAAAAATCAAGTTATAGCTTTTTTAGAGGATTATTAGGACTCCGCACGAACGTTAGCAATGAAGTATATGTAAATAACTACTTGAGTAATGAAACCTTTTTCAAAATACAGAGTGATGTCATCCGTGAGTTGGCCAGAAAAGAATCCTGTGTATTCGTAGGTCGATGCGCCGATTATATCCTACGTGATAATCCTCGTTGCATCAACGTATTCATCACGGCAGATACAGAAGATCGCATTAAACGTGTTGCTCAAACCTACCAACTATCGCTCGACAAAGCACAGGAACTGATTATAAAGACAGATAAAAAACGATCGGAATATTATAACTATTATAGTAATAAGGTTTGGGGAGCAGCTAAATCATATCATCTCTGCATTAATTCATCCGTATTGGGTATTGATGAAACTGTGGATTTTATAAGTCGGTTTATCAAACAAAGATTGAAATAAACCCAGATTACGCCTGCTGCCACACGATGCAATTCGGGCGGCAGCATAGTCTTTGTTACAAACAAATAACCATTGACCCCTCGTTACAAACGAGGATTGGAATACTGTAATTACTTTGATTATTTTTGTTCAATTTACACGAGTAAATGTATTAGAACCTATAGATGTATATAATGTGAACGAATTTCCATTTGAAGTAATTGTAATTGTGCTATTTGAGTACCATTTTGTACCATCTATTATTCCATTTGTAGTAGTCATTACCAGATTCTCACAATTCCAATTTGTTGTATTTGATTTTATGATATTTTTTAGAAACAAGCTACCTATCTGAACATATCCTTTATTGTTAGCGGTTTTCCAATTGCCATTGCCAAATACATTGATCACACCGCTTGATCCTGAAATTACAATTGTAAATCCTCCGGAGTCAATCCATTTCCCATTAAGAGTTAAACCACTTGTGCCTGTATCTGTACTTGTATTGTTTACTAGTAATTGTGTTTTAATACAAACTCCACTTGTTATATTAATATTTCCACTCCATTTCAATGAACCCCCAGAAGCGTTGTATATGTACGTTCCAGAATTTAATGTGAAATTTGCAGCACCTGATGCTCCAAAGCTTGGAGCACCTGAACTATAGTAACTGTTTATTATTTTAGTGATACCATTGCATGTAACTGTAATGTTCCCAACACCCAAATCAGAAGCTGTCCAAAACAGAGCTTGTCCGGATGTATCATTTTCAGGTATTTCATTTGTTATATCATCACTACATGAACTAAGTTGCATACCTGACATCATCAAAACAGCGATTTTTAAAAATAAACTTATTCTTTTCATATTCATTTTATTTGTTTTTTAGGTTGTGTATATTTAATTGTTTGAATTTTAATAAATTATATCATTGCCATTTTCATATGTGAATTTGTAATTATTGGATAACTTTAGTGATTAGATGATTTAATCAAAGTTTTCATATTGATTCGTTTTTTCATTGAACTTTCGATTAATATGACCTTGAAAACATAACTATATTTATTTTCATATCTATAGTTTTGTAATTTTTTGCCAACAAACCGCTATTAAAATTGTTTAATTAAAAATGATTGATTGGACGATAGCTAAATACCTGTATTTTATATACTTTATTTGTATTCTAATCTTGTCTATTTAGAACGAGTCAAAATTACAGGGTTGATTTTTATAATACAATAGCTATTTATAATCATTTTTATACATAAACAGGCAGATGTCAATTTATGTAGTTTCCCACAAATTATAAAACACTATCCAATGAAGAAGAATAATAAGATTATGCATTCATTGTGGAATAAATCGTTAGATAGTATATCAACCAGGGATATTGAAATGGAAATCAGCGAATACGATAAACTGATAACTTCCATTTTCTGTCCGGGACCTCATTATTACTATGTTATTGATTTTTTCGACAGACAACTAACTCAGGTCAGTTCAGGAATAGAAGCATTGTTGGGGCTGGATCCGCTCACAGTTAGATTTGATGATATTATCAATTCCATTCATCCGGATGATATTGATTTTGTAGCTAAAGCAGAGGAAAAGGCTATCGATTATTTCTACAATACATTGGGACGGAAAAACATACCTAACTACAAAGTTTGCTATTGTTTTCGTTCGATGGTAACCGATGGAACCTATCAGTTGTTTCAACATCAGGCTATTGTATTGACGATTGACGAAAAGGGGGGAATTGGAAAATCATTAAATATTCATACCAATATACATCACATTACCCGAATCAACAATCACAAGATTCACATTATTGGAATTCACAACGATACGGAAATTATTGAATTAAATGTAACCGAAGGCAAAGAGGAGGCAAATTATTCTTCATTTTTCAGCAAACGGGAGTCGCAGATTATCAACCTGATTACCTTAGGATATAAAAATTCTGAAATTGCCGAGAAATTATTTATCTCAGAGTTTACCGTAAAGAATCATCGCAAAAATATTCTACAAAAAGCAGGCGTAAAGAGCAGTGCCGAGTTGATAGGTAAGTGTATAAATGAAGGATTGATATAAATTATTTCATTTTTATGGTTATTGATTATTCGTTTTAATTCCCTGCTGCCGCACGATTGCATCTCATGGCAAGTATGATTATTGGTATAAATAATTTTTAGATTCCGACCTCTCCCTAATTTTTGAGTATTGGTTTAAAACCAATGTTCAAAGACCGCTGGTTCCCTCTCACAAGGAGAGGGACTTAGTGTGTGCAATAAAGAAGTTATACGATATTAAGTAATGAGAATATTATAATGTCGGATGTTTTTTGAGTTTCTTTGAGTCTTAAGGTCTTTGTGGCAAAAAGAAATAGCCACTAAGACACCAAAGCACAAAGCCTTCATGAATGAAATACAACGAATTATCTAGACTGAAAAAATACAACATTTTATCTATCCTACTACTTATTTTTTTCCTATCATTAATTCGTGTAAATTCGTTATAATTAGTGGTTAGTTATTTGTGGCTATTAATTCGTGGTTAGTTATTCGTGGCTATACTATCTTCCCAATGATTTTTAAATAGATGGCTGCCACGCCGATGCATTTCATTTTCAGTTTTTGGCAGATGTCCACGTAATGATTGTGAATGGTGTGAGGGCTTAGGTTGAATTTTGCAGCAATGGCGTTTCGTTTATTCCCATTATACACCTCAGTCAGGATGTTTAGTTGTTGTTCGGTCAGGAGGTAAATTTTGTTATAAAAATCCTTTCCTATTTTGCCCGTGGGCAATGATTTATATAAAGCTTCAATTTTATTTTCGTTGCAAATGGTCTGAGGTAATCGTTCGGACAGGATAGACAGCAGCCACGGTTTTCCATCTTGGTCCCAGCACTTCACACTTACCAAATGGAAAAATAACTGGTATTTGTTATGCTTATCTTTTATCCGGCTCAACAGGATAAAATGTGAATCCATGTCTTCATCGTGGGTCATCGATGCCAGTTCGGTATAAATATTCAGTTCGGTTTGCATCACCCGTGCTACGTCGTTGGGGTGAAGCTTGCTGTACAACCGTTCAAAACAATCCTCCCGCTCAGGTTCGATAACCGGTTCTCCTAACAATTTGGTGTAAATAGACGTGTTTTGGATATATCCAATCCGGCTAAGATCGTAAACAGCGATACCGCGTTTTACATCTTGCGCAAATCCCTGTGTCACCTCCAACAGAATATTGCGTTCTATCTCCTGTTTTTCAGATAACCTGCACGTGTACGACTCTCGCCGTTCGTGTAGTTCCTTTTTTAATTTAGACAAGTTATTTTCCATACTGAAAGTATTAAATTTTAGATTCACTCGGTTAATTTTAACTGCAAATATAAAGTTAATATTGAAATATTCAATAACTTAATGCAATTTTTTTTCAAAAAAACTGAAAATAGATACATATGTACTATTGTTTTTGAAAAAAAATACCTATTTCTTTACACCCGAATTCAACGAGGTCATAACGTTGACCAGTAATGACTTGAAAAAAAGTATTGCGACACCAATGTAGGGAAGAGTACTTTCAAAACAGATCTATTCCGAACCAAAATAGGGCAACCATGCAACAAGATGAACCAAAGTTGGAGCAAAAAGGGGGAAACAAGCTACAAGAAGGGGGAAACTAGTCGCAACTTTGGGGAAAGTTGGAGCAAAAAGGGGGAAACTAGCCACAAGAAGGGGGAAAGTTGAAGCAAAAAGGGGGAAACTAGCTACAACTTTGGGTAAACTAGACGCAAGAAAGTATTGAGCAAACAGCAAGCAGCAAGCTGTAAGCAGCAAACAGCAAGCTGTAAACTACAGACTCCTGACTTTATAAACTTTAAGAACTTTACAAACTTTACAAACTTTACAAACTTTAAGAACTTTACAAACTTTCCACTTTATAAACTTTAAACAAATATTATTTTATGGGAAATTCAAAAGTATCAATTGATTTTTCGACCGGGAAATATACGGATACCGGTTTGAGTAGTAAAACTACATTTATTGTAGGTAAAATGACGGGAAATACACACTTCGTCACTCCAATACCTTCGCTGCAAGATGTAACAGCAAAAAACGCTGAGTATATTCTGGCGCTGGGTAAGGTGGAATATGGCTCGAAAGAGGATACGGTTATTAAAAACAACCTGCGGGCTGCATTGACGGTGATGCTGAAAGCGCTTGGAGGGTATGTGCAAACCACCAGCAACGGCGACGAGGCTATTATTCTGAGCAGTGGTTTTGATGTAAACAAAAAGCCGGGCATCATTGGTCCGCTTAATAACCCGGTAAACTTTAGCGTTAAGCAAGGTAGCAATCCGGGTAGTATGGTACTGATGTGCGACCCGGTGGATAACGCCGATTACTACGAGTTTGAATATATGGAGTTGCCGGCAACGCCTACCAGCGTATGGATAAAGAAAACCTCCACCAAACGCAAACTGCAGGTTGATGGACTAATCAGCGGTAAGCAATATAGCTACAGGGTGGCTGGTGCCGGTGCCGATCCTTCGCGCAACTGGAGTACAGAAATTGTTAGCTATGTTCTCTAAATAAATTCCCGCCTTACTTCACTGAGCCTCTGTACCTAAGCGTGCAGGGGCTTTTTATTGCTCTTCCAAACCTGCATCTGATACGTGTTGATAAATTTGTATAAAAAAACACAAACAATTTGTTGTTAATGTAAAAGATAGTTTTTATCTTTGGAGTTTTAAATTAAAAGAGTAAAAATAATGACGACAAATAATCAATGGCTAAAGTTTTTATAAGGTTAGCTAGGTGAAGATATAAATTGTTAGGTGGCAAGCTTAAAAAAAACGTGCAATGTCATAGAGAAAACAGAGAAAATAATGAAGAAAATCAAAATTAAAATTGGGATAATTGGCTATTTGCCTTTTGAATTTAATCGAAAGCTAATTAAAAATTGGAAATCAGACATTTTTGAAATTGTAGACGAAATTGAAGAGTATCATTTCACAAATGATTCGGACACATTTTCATGGGGTTATAGCGACCGAATTTTAAATCAAGAATTGCCCCAAACATTTGATGGAGACTTATTTGTTGGAATTACTTATGTGCCAATTGAGAACAACTTTTATGCACGACGATTGGAATCAAACAGAATTATCCTTTCTTATTTTGAAATGTATCAGATTTTGAAACAAGATGACTTTCCCATGGAGAATCTGCTATTAAGGGTATTATATGCTTATAGTTTAGTGTATTTAAGAAACAACCGCACGATTCCCCAACAAAACGAATTGTTGGGTTTTACACATGATGACACTCGTGGCTGTTTATTTGACATGAATGGGAATAAATCAGATGTTATTTTTTCACTTGACTCTCCTAAAATATGCGATGATTGTACAACTAGAATTAGAACTGAAAAAGTCTCAGACAACTGTACGAATCAGATAAAAAAGGAAATAAAACGGATTAAGAAAAAGAAATTCTATAAGATCTCTGAGTTTATAAAAAGGAAACCTCTCCTTTCATTACTGTTTTCTGCCATTTTTGGAATTTTAATAAGTATTGCAGCTTCTGCTCTTTATGATACAATAAAGAACGAAATGAAACCAAAAGTCAACACTACAGAGAAGGTCACACACCCAAACATGACAACAAAAAAAGATAAACAAAGACAAAATACCAGCAGCTAATACACGCTCGTATGTTTGCAAGATAATTAGAATTTTGAAAGTCGAGGTATTTATCTGAATCAGAATTTTCAGAATTAAAGAATAATCAGAATTCTGTAAATTGAATAATTCTGTAAATTCTGATTCAGACAGTTGATAATGAATAAACCAGCAAACCGTCAAATGCCCATAGCCTCGGTCGCTAGCGGTAATTATAAAATAAAGTCACAATTTTCATTAAAATGCGAATAGAAATAATCACAAAGAATTTTCTATCTGATTCTCATAGTTTAAAACTTAATTAAATACATTTATATCTATAAATCATGGCTAAATACTCAACAATTGAGAAAGCATTAATTGAAAAAATCACAGAAGATGGACTTGGCACAAGTTTGGCACAATTAAGAGAAGCTGCTGAGAAAATTTGGGCTCAAGATTCTCCAAGAATAATTAAAGATTATACAGATCATGGAATACAGCATTATGAAAGAATTATTGGCTATATTGAAATATTATTACAGCTTAATGGTAATTCTGTTCTAAACTCTAGAGAGCTATATCTACTTTTAGCTGGTGTTTATATGCATGATATAGGAATGCAATGCGATATCTTATTAAACCCTGGAATAAATCAAAAGGCAATAAATTTAGGTGCTAAATATGATATTGAATTTAATGCATCTACTTCTAATGAGTTTAATTTTGAAGAACAAGGTCAAATTAGAAAAAATCATCAATATCTATCAGCAGCTTGGATTGATTTTGCATTTAGAACAGGCGAAACCGTTTTAGGCTCTGCTGCAAAATCAATTCCTAATGATTTAGTTGACGACTTAATGGACATATGTTTACATCATAGCAAGATTCCAATTTCAAATTGTTCTCCACATTTTAAATTTGAACCTAATAATAGAAAACAATTTGTTGCTGCGATTTTAAGATTTGCTGATGAGCTTGACATTGATAGTTCAAGAGTTTCCATAGAGACAGTTCAAAATTTCAGACTTCCACCACAAAATTCAATTTATTGGTTTATTCACAATTCTACAAAGGTTAGCATTAAGGATAATCTTATTCAAATAATTGTCAGATTAAACCCAAAAGACTTTAAAACATATGGGAAAGACATTGACAGAGTTTTTATAAATGAGTTTGAAGTAAAAAATAAATCAGTACTGGATGTATTGGCCAGGAATGGCATAATTATACGAATTAGTAATGATTCAAAGACAATAGAGGATGATAGAACAAATGAATTTCCTGAAATATTGAGAAATTCTTTTGAATCACTTTTATCAACCGAAAATAAACCCTTAAATGTTTTAAGCGCAGAAATTAAATTGTGGTTAGAAGCATTAAATTATGAAATTAATGTTGTAGATAATACACAGAGTAAAAAACACATTCTAAAAGCTGCACTCAATTTAGGTACATTCAGACAAAACATTTTGATACATTGTATTGATAGTGAAATAACCGTTGAAAATGTTATAGATATATACAATGATTTAGATAGACAATTTACAGATGGTTGGTTAATAAGCGATACTCGAGTTTCAAATTTAGCGAGGGAAAAATCTTCTCAAATAAAATACATACGTTTATTTAATCTATCTGAATTCTTAACCCAAATGGTCTGGGCTACTTATTTCGACAACATTAAATCACTTTCAGAAGCAGATAGTATTGAAGAAAGATATGTAAATCCATTTTGCTGTAAATTTAGTAATAACTCGTTAGCTCAAATAACAGTTGAGATAAAAGACCCATGTGGATATTTACATGAGTATATAGACAATTGGTTAAATGAACGAGGCAAGAACCATTTATCAGTTTTAGGCGATTTCGGTTCTGGAAAAACATGGTTTTGTAGACATTTGACAAATATAAAAATCAATGAATACCTTAAAGACCCAATAAACAAAAGGTTACCCCTTTTAATTACATTAAGAGACTTCACTAAAGCTATAACACCTGAACAATTAATCAACGACCTACTAATAGAAAAGTATAAATTATCATTTATTGGTAGTGCATATTCCATTTTTCAAGAACTTAATAAACGAGGCAAAATACTTCTTGTTTTAGATGGTTTTGATGAAATGGCTAACAAGGTAGATAAACAAACGATTATTGATAATTTTTGGGAATTAGCGAAACTTGTAGATGATAAAAGTAAAGTGATTTTAACCAGTAGAACTGAGTATTTTAGATTAGCGAAAGAATCTGAAATAATTCTTTCTGGCGAAGAAAGAGGAAGGTCAACTCTAAAACTTTCTCCTCCAAAATTTGAAGTTATATATTTAGAGGAATTTAATGATGATCAAATCAAAGAAACAATTATAAAACAATTTGGTTTACCTGAAGGTAAAAAAATTGCTAATAAAGTATTGTCAATAAGAAATTTGGCTGAAATGTCAAGAAAGCCAGTACTTATTAAACTCTTATTAAATATAATTGAAGAGATTGATCTAAATATATTAGAGAATACTGCTCAGGTTTATCTATATGCAACAAATAAACTTTTATTGAGAAACATTGATGTTCAAAGAACATTCACATCAACGAAAGATAAAGTTGTATTTCTATGTGAGTTAGCTTGGGAAATGATCTTGACAAACAACTTAAGCATTCATTATTCTTCAATACCAGATATAATAAAACACTTTTTTGGAGATAAAATAGAAGATTCGGAACTTGATCATTGGGACTTTGATTTACGCAACCAAACTTTATTACATAGAAATGTTTCTGGTTTTTATAAATTTTCGCATAAAAGTATTGCGGAATTTTTTGTGGCTTATAAATTTGCAGCTGAACTAGATTGCTTAATGCCTGAATATAAAACCGTCTTTATTGAAAACAATGGAATGACTTTTCAACTTCCTTTTTGCAAAAAATCACTATTAGAATTAAGAAAAACATTTGGAGCAATTTCTTTGAAAGACGAACGCCTAAAAGCAGTTTATACTTTCTTAAAAAATATGATAATTAAAGATGAAAATTATTTGTGGACTTTATTCGAAGAATCAAGAATAAATGTACCAGCTTTAGAAAATGATTTCACATCTCAAAACTTATTACATTTATTGTCAGACATCAATGCAGATTTTACAAATAAAGATTTAAGCAATCTTAATTTACAAGGTATTTCTTTTGACTATCTAGATTTGACTAACGCTAGTTTTGAAAATTCAAAACTGAATTATTGTCGTTTTTATGCAACAAATTTGCAAGGTGTAAATTTTAAGAATACTAAATTGATTTACTCAAGTGGGATTCCAGGATTAAGTGATATTAGTGGTGATAATTCTTTTGTTAACATAAAAGGAGATATACTTGTTTCACTTGGAAATAGCAAGTTTCACTTTACAAACATACTAGACCCTTCTTTTAACTTTTATCTGCCATTACCAAGCAAAAATATAAGCTCAATTAATTCGACTAAAGATGGAAATGAGATTATATTGTCAACTCCGTCTACAATTTATTTATATGATGTTAATAATAATTACAAATTATTTTCCATCCAAACTAAAACTAGATCTTATCTACAAAAGACTGCCACTGACTTAATAAAGGATAGATTTTGTACTTTCTCTGAAAGTTGGGAATTAAAATCTAACACAATTTCAGTTTGGAATAATAAAACAAAAAAGAAAATAATTGATTTTAATCACAAATATGGTGAAATATTTAGCGTTTGTTTTGGTACAAAATCAGATATATTGATTGCAGGTGGTAGAAACGGAACATTGCTATTATTTAGCTTTAAAGAAAAAAAACTAGTCAAAACAATTCCTAGAGTTGATTTAGATAATCCTGAATACATATATAGTATTAGTTTGTCTTCAGATGAAAGCATTATAGCATTGGGTACAACAAACAACCAATTGACTATTTTAGACTTTAAAACGTTTAAGATAATCAAAAGAATAAAGACTAAAAACCATGGTTATTATACAAAAGTGAAATTTAGTTATGATGGAAAATATCTTCTCGCTTGTAATACGTATGGAACTGATGTTTATCTCGTTTCAAAATGGGTAAAAATATTTTCTAAAGAGTATTTTGACGTTGCAGAGTTTACAACTGACAGTAAATCAATAATAGTTGGTATGTCACATCATGATTGCGATATTTCTGTATTTGAATTAAATTCAAATACAGAAATATATAGTATTTCACACAAACTAAATTTTTCAGGAATGAATATTCAAGGTTTAAAAGCTCCTTTTTTATATATCGATTTCTTTCAAAAAAGAGGTGCAAAAGGGTGGTATAGTAAAGCAGATTTAGAAAAATTAGATGAAAATGAATTAAATGAAATAAATGAACATTTAAAAATCAGCAATGAAGACGATAAAAATCTTCAACGTAGTGAATTAATTGAAAAAATTTCAAAATTTATAAATTAATTTACATGCTAATTTTAGTCTGATGATCTTCTACAAAGAATCACGATTGCATTATCAAACAAAAATAACTACCGCTAACACACGCCTCGTATGTTTGCAGAATATTTCAAATTGAGAGAAAATAGAGATATTTGCAATCAAACAGGGAAGAATTAGGAAAGGGGTCAGAATCAGAATTCTGTAAATTGAATAATTCTGTAAATTGAATAATTCTGAAAATTTTGATTCAGACAATTGACAGAGAATAAGCTCGCAAATGGAACATTCCGTGAAATGGATACTGCCAAATGGTAATAGGCTCGGTCGTTAGCAGCAAGGTATAAAAAATAGATTAGAATTGTGGACTTAATAAATGACGATATAATAATAGACAAAAAAAACGAAGATAATTGAATATAGACTATGAATAAAACACTTTCTTTAATTTCACTTATAGCTGGAATAATCACAATTATTATTTTTATTTCAGGGAAACAATACTTACCGAATTTCTTTCAAGATCCGCATTCACAGAAAAATAAAATCCAGACAAATGAAACATATTCAGGTTCAAAGACAGACACTGAAATTAGTCCAAACAACACTGATAATGTTACCGTAAATACGAGCAGTAATGAAGAGCCCTATTCAAGTACACCTGATGCTATTTGGCCTGGAGAAACATTTATTGATGAATACACAGGCGTTACATTTGGTTTAATCGAAATTACTGGCGAGTTTAACAAAGCACATTACGCGAAAATAAAATTATCACTTCCAGACCAAAATGAAACAATTGAAAAAGACGATGTAACAGCAGGCGACTTTTGGAAATATAAAAAAAATAACAAAACATTTAAAATTACATTCACTTTAGTTCACCCCGCATTTTGTGAGATAAAAATTAGTGAAGTAAATAACTAAAACTTTCTTACACGAAAAAAAACATTGAAAATCAAATACCCAGCTGCTAACACACGCCTCGTATGTTTGCAAGATATTTCAAATTGAGAGAAATTTGAGATATTTGAAATCAAACAGGGACGAATTTGCAAAGGGGGTCTGATTCTGACAATTGACAGAGAATAAGTCGCCAATGGAACATTCCGTGCAACGGATACCGCCAAATGGAAATAGGCTTGGGCGTTAGGCGGCAGTGTAAAAATGAATAATATGTTACAACAACTAAATAAATAGAAAATGAAAAAAATAACAAAACGAGATGTCCTAGTTTTTATTTTAGGATTTATGACTTTCTTTATTATTGATATAATAACAGATTGGCAAAGTGCTAAAAAAGCATTAATTAAGGGTTCTAATTCTATTGAAACAAAAAAATAGAATATAAACTTTATTGTCTTGTGAATTTTTCGGCATTTTAATTCCACAAGAATTGAAGAATACTGTAAATTACTTCCTGTTAGTCAGTGACCGTTGATTCTGATTCAGACAGTTGATAATGGATAAGCTAGCAAATAGAACATTCCGTGCAACGGATACCGCCAAATAGTAATATACTTAATAAAAAAAAACAGCATATGAAAAGACAAGTAACAGCATTAATTTGGGGTTTGACACTTTTGCTAAATCAAACTTACGGACAAGACTTCAATAAACAATTTAACGATCTTGTTTCAAAAAAAGACACAGTCGGACAACTCAAATTACTCCAGAAGTGGGAAAAATCGAAAATCGATGATCCCGAATTATATGTTGCTTACTTCAACCATTATGTCATGAAAAGCATGACTGAGCAAATCACTTTGGGACATAACCCCAAAGGAGAAAAGGTGCTTCAGATTATGAACACAGACTCCACAAAAAAAGAACCTGTTGGCTTTATTTATGGAGACACCTATTACAACACTAAAATCCTGAATAAGGGATTTGACTATATTGACAAAGGAATAGATAAATATCCAGCTCGACTTGATATGCGCTTTGGGAAAATTTATATGTTGGGCAAAACGGAGAAATACGAAAAATTCACTCAAGAAATCATAAAGACCATTGACTATTCGGATGCAATAAAGAATAAGTGGACCTGGACGGACAACAAACCTGTTGATGACCCACAAAAATTTATGCTGAGTGCCATTCAAGACTATGTTCTCCAATTGTATAATACAGAAAACGATGCTTTATTAGATAATATGAAAAGGATTGCAGAAACTGTTCTGAAATACTACCCCAATCACGTTGAGAGTTTATCAAACCTTTCAATTGTTTATCTTCTCAAAAAAGAATATGATAAAGCTTTGGAACCATTACTGAAAGCAGAGAAAATTGACAGCAAAGACTATATTGTATTGAGCAACATCGCTCAAGCGTATAAACTTAAGGGTGACTATAAAAAAGCGATTGATTATTATGAATTGACAGTGAAGTATGGCGACGAAGCTGCTAAGAAATATGCAAAAAAACAAATTGAAGAACTGAAGAAAAAATAAAATTTAAGGAACCGAAAAAAATAATATGGAATTTTCAAAAATTACAAACGGAATTGTAGATGTAATTGAGGTTTGGGAACTCAAATTAATCAACTTGCCAATTGAAACAATTACTCTAAAAAGAAATAAGCAGAACCGAACAATTAAACAGATTCTTGGACATTTAATTGATTCTGCGTCAAACAATCACCAACGATTGATTAGGTTGCAATACAATAACAACTTGACATTTCCCGACTATCGACAAGACAATGATCTGTGGATAGCTCTTCAAGATTTTCAGTCTGAAGATTGGAATAATTTGATTCAACTATGGAAATATTTCAATCTACACATGGTTCAAGTTATCAAATCAGTGGACCAATCTAAACTTGACAATTATTGGCATGACTTTGAAGGTACTAAAGTAACTCTACGAGAGATGATCGAAGGTTATCTTTGGCATATTAATTTGCACTTAAGCGAAATTCAAGAATTGATTGACAAATAAACAAAAGAAAACTATGACTGCATAACTCACACCTCGTATCGAATGTTTGCATGATATTTCAGATTGAGAAAAATTTGAGATATTTGCATTCAAACAGGGAAGAATTTGCAAAAGGGGATTAGAATTAGAATTCTGGTGATTCTTTAAACGGGAGATATAGGGGATAATTAGTAGGTACTCGTTAGCAGCAAGCTTAAAAAGAACAGATAACCGAAATATGAAAAAACTATTTGTAAGTATATTGATTGCTCAGTTCCTTTGGAGTTGTGGACAGCAAAACAAAGAGAAGATTGAACAGTCTGAAAACAAAGTTAAGCAGAGTACTATTTCTACGACTCTAAAAGAAGAAACTGATTCTCTTAGTGAACTTATGAATTTTCGAAAAGAAAGCCTCGATTCAGAATACAAGGATTATCAGATTTATAACTTAAACGAAATTATATCTGAAGACTTTAATGGAGATGGAGTTATTGACAAAGCCGAATTCAAAAAACAAAAAAACTCAGGTATTATCATAACAGACGGAAAGACACATATAGAAACAAGATTGGGTTTTGGGAAAAAATTTGCTCATATGACCGACTTTGACTGGGTGAGCTTTTGGGGTATTTTAAAAGACAAAACAACATTTGAAATTACATTTGACAATAAAACGGGAGATATTTTGGGCGACTCTATTGTAACTCTGAAGTACAAATCAATTTTCGTTATAGAAGATGAAGTTGGCGGCGGTGTTATAACTTACGAAAACAACTCTTACAAATGGATTCACCAATCTGACTAAAAAGCCTGCTGCTAATACGAACTTTTTTAGGTTTGCATTGTAATTAGAATTCCGAGAGGCGAGGTTGCAATTGTCAGAATCAGAACCAACGGTCACTGACTAACAGGAAGTAATTTTCAGAATAAGAGTTTGATGTTTTTTTAAAATGGGAGAGGAATGGGTTAATGTGCAGAATCGCGTTAGTGGTTATTTTTGAAGAAGAAAATAAGAAATGAGAAAAACGATTTTTATACTAACTATTTTATTGGCAACTTCAAGTTTGTATTGTCAAACAATGTTTTCAGGATTTATTGACAAATATCCGATTGAACTTGTAGCTGATATATCTTCTGATGGAGTTGCTAGTGCTATTTATGCATATTCAGACAAAGATGAACCAATAGTAATAACTGGAACACTGAAAAACAGGATATTGACACTTTATGAAAAAGACGCAAAGAATAATAACCGTGCTAAACTAACATTCAATAAGTTTGATTCGACAAATAGTAGGCAGGAAGGTATTTGGACTGACTTAAAAACAAATAATGAGTTGAAAATAACACTTGACAAAACTTTTGAAATAAACGATGGTGATAGTGTTGAATGGAAAGATAGAGAAATACTCCAACCCATTTCATTAGGCAACAATTACTTCAAACTCATTGTATCAAAAAAGAAAGGAGAATTTGATGCCACAGTTACCGGAGTGAAAATCATAGAAAAGAAAACTGATAAACTTATACAAAAACTGAAAGTGGACTGTGAACTTATTGGTTTAAATAATATATCTATTGGAGACTTCAATTTTGACGGAATTTTAGATTTCTCTGTTTTTGAAAAGAGTTACGCAGGACCAAACACGTCAAGCTTATACTTTTTATACAACACGAAGTCAAAAAAATATATTGATAGTGGTTTTACTGGTGTTTCATTAGAATTTGACAATAAAGCGAAAAGAATTTATGAACGAAATCAATCTCGTGCAGGAAGTGTAGTCACGACAGCAGAAT
>Ga0302288_1000811_pt1 | contig 22796 bp, 16 predicted proteins | sample III_Fen_N1_1_FD_194549 | JGI IMG/M metagenome (GOLD analysis project Ga0302288, IMG submission 194549) | Peat permafrost microbial communities from Stordalen Mire near Abisko, Sweden - III_Fen_N1_1 | ecosystem: Environmental > Terrestrial > Soil > Wetlands > Permafrost | place: Sweden: Abisko...
TCTTCTTGCTTCGTCAGGTATTAAATCAACTAAACGAGGCTGCTTCGTTCGATGTTTCGTTTCCATTTGTCAAAGTTAATCATGTTCATGACTTCTAGTTCTTTGACACACTTTTTTGAACAGTCTCACCAGAAGTAGGCCGAATCATCCCCAACAGCATCCGAATGGTCGTAGTCTTACCAGCCCCATTCAACCCCAAAAACCCATAAATCTCACCCCTCCTCACACACAACGACACCCCCTGCACCGCCCGCACATCACCATAACACTTCGAAATCCCCTCCGTCCTAATCACATCCGTATTCATATGTTAGTATTTACTATATTTCCAAAGTGATGTCGTTTTCATTTGCATGTTGCTAACGAGTAGCCAAGTCGCGGTATTTTTGAAATAGAGGAAAATACATACCAATGTATTATAAACGCTTAACGTTCTTTTCTGTCAAATAATAAGATTGCCAGTTGCTTTGGTGACTTTATTATTCTTCCCAAATTACACTTAAAACAAATTTATTTTTGTCAGAGTATATGCAATATTCATTAAAATTTCTTCCATAATCACTATCGTTATATAGCTTAAACCAATCCTCGGCATAAACCAAATCGGCTTCACCTTCGCATTTTAATCCATTTTCATAAAAGAAACGACCTGCTGAAGTATTCTTAGGCACTTTAAAATCAGGTAAAGCGTCAATATACTTAAAAGGGAAATCTTCGCTGTATTTAAACCATTTAATTTTTTTATCAATCGAGCATATAATCATTAGAGGATGATTCCCAATTGATGCGAATTTGATTAAAGTTGCAGTAATACTTGTTTGGTATTTTGTCGCAAGTTCATCAATTAAGTTAAAAGAAAATTTTCTTCGATTAACATCCTTCTTCAAACGAGAATCTGGAATTAATAGACTCGAAGCAAAATAATCGGCCTCTAGTTCAACTTCATTGTCGGATGAAAAATTAGTAAAAGAAGCGTGAGAAGGAGCCAACCCCATTTCTAATGGCTTGCGATGTTCATCGATTAAGTAATGACCTAATTCGTGTGCTAAAGTGAAACGTAATCTAGGTTCATAAATATGTTTTACCATATTACTATTCAGATACACATGAAATTTGCCTGATTTATGCTCTAATAAACCATCAAAAGCATTACCATAATCCTCAAATGAACATGTAATACCATAAATTTTGGCAAGTTTATGTGGGCAAACTAATAAATCAAAAAAATATTCATCCGCCACAAATTCGGCTAATTCAGAAAGTTCTTTCTTGCGATACTCCGATATATCATATTTATTTTTCGTCATTTTCAGCTTTATCTCTATCTGATTTCATCTTTTTAAGAATAGCCTCTGGAATATCACCACCTTTTCTAGCAGCCCATGCAAGGTTAGTTATTGTTTTGTTGTTCTCCAAATAAGTCTTTGGATTAGTTAAAGTATGCTTTGCTTTTGATAATAAATCAATTGCGCTGCAAAAATTTTCTGGTGTTTCTTCTAATTTATTTCTTGCCTCAAAAGAAACAACCTCATCTTCAGAAGTTGGGAAAAGATAACCAAGAGATTTTAATGACTTCTCAAATGAATCTTCAAAATCGTTTTTTAAAGTATCGTTCATACTTGTCATGGTTATTTGTTTTTATTAGTTTTAATATACATCTCGACTTTTGCTAATGACCTTTTCTTAATTTGGCGCATGTTGTCCGGGTGCGTATTCCACATGTCTGAAAGACGTTGTATCTCAATACTAGGTAAATTCCTATTGCCATCTTCAAACATTAAATATGTAGTAAGAATACTTCTATCTCGTTCACTTAAAGTTTGTAAAGCTTTTTCTGCGAGCAGATAATCTGACGTGGCTTGATGTTCGGTTTCCTCCTCAATGTTTATAAAGGAAGTCAAATCATCAGTATAGTCGATCATATCCTTGTCAACTTTAAATTGCCGTAATAGTTGAAGCATTTCATTTTTGGCAATTTTACCAAGCCAAGATTTCATTCGATTTTCCTGACGTTCAAATGGAATATCTTCAATTACTATAAAACTTTCAGCTTTTGCATATACAGTCAAAAAGGAATTTTCAAACACAGCCTCAATTAATTCATCCCCGTACATTTCCCATGATCTGCATGCATTATTTACAATTGTGTACAGGTAATTCTTATATCGGTTATAAAAAACCGAAAAAGCCCTTTCCGCTTCTGTCCTATTCTCTTCTTTCATTGCCATTGAAAGAAATAGCTCTGCCAAAACTTCATTGGTCAAAGGTTGCAATATTATTGCTTTAGTCATATAAGTGCTTTCATTAGCAAGTATGATAATTCGTGACTTTTTTATTATTGGGTTTGTCACGGTTTCCCATACATATAGTTGAATATAATTTTTTTAACATGAGCAAAACATCAACAAGAGTCCGGGATGCCGGAACAGGGCAATTTGTTCCAGACAAGGAAGCTGTAAAAAGACCTGGAACAACAGTTACAGAAACTATTAAAGTTGGCCCAACAAAAAAACATTCAAAGTAATGTTTCAAGACTGTTTTAGTTTGCAGCACGCTAAGACAATTGAAGGAACGAGTAATTAACCTTTTAATTTTTTCAATTATGTACTCAACAGGAGAAAAACCCGGTAAGGGTTTGTACAAATGCGTAAAATGTGGTGAAGTAATCAGATTGGATGATAATTCTGATACTCTGCCTCCTTGTCCAAAATGCCACGAAACAAAGTGGAATAAAATTGGATAAAAAAGTGGGCTGTTTCTATTTTGGAACAGTCCATTTTTATTTATTATACTTATTATAATAGGCATCTTATCAATTTATATTTATTGTGTCTGTTGCACTTGTACTTGGCGTTAGTGGGTTGCAAGTGATGCCCCACGCAGGCGAAGCATGAGTGGGGTTCCTCGGCCATAAAGATCACCTAGTGCTAATTATAGTAGATGGGCATTTATTCTTCAAATTCTCTCTTGGGCAAATTACTGTCGTCAATTTTAATAACTTGAGACATACTAGGTTTTGAACCTCCAAATTGATGTTTAGCCAGTCCAAGTTTAATTAAATATCTAATACTTCTCAACTCGTCATCGTTTGTAAAGTCGAATCTGTATTTTGTTCTTAATGCATTTACTGTGTCGTATAAATAATAAGAATTCTTGTTTATGGAGGTAATATAGTTTTCAATTTGGGTTTTCCAACCATTTGGTCTTTTAAAGATAATTAAAAGTGCTTGATGATGTTTCATAAGTTCATTTTTCTCATCATTAAAGCAGTCATAAAACAATGGTCCAATTTTAGAAGAATATAAGTCGTCTTGAAAATAGCCTACAACATTTGTTGGTAATACTTGAACAATTGTATTTAATCGCTCCTCAAAAGATTCACCAAAATTACCATCTAATTCAAAAGCAGCACCTTGAAATGTAGCATTACCTTTTAATGCCATAATTGGAGAAAGTGCAAACAATACTTTTGCCAATTGTTTCCATGAACTATAAATTTCAATAAGCAATTCCTTCTTTAATGCAGGATTAGAATAATCACTATTTCTTAACGCCGTGGATGATGCTTTAATTTGTTGCATTAAATTAACAAGCGAATAATCCTCAAATATTTTTTGAATAGATTGATTGTATGGTCGAATTTGATCGTATGATTTGTCTAAAAACTGGTCTTTTACCGAATCAGGCAAATTTGAAGTTAAAACATTTTCTCCTATTTCATTTTGAATTTTTTCTATTTCATTCTCTGATGGTTTCCACGTTGCATTATTCAAAGGATTAATTTCTCCATTTATTCCAAGTTTTTCCTCAACAACAATTCTTGTTGACTCAATATCTTTTAGAAGAATTTTTAATGCATCATCTCTGTTTCTATCTATACCAGTGTAAAATTCAATTATTTCTGGGTAAGAAGAATATTTCTTTGAACCTAATATATAATTTCTAAAATCTTCATCTATATGCATTCTTTTTGCACCGAAATAATAAATCCAAAAAGTTGATTTAAACCTATACGTATCAAAATCATATATTATAATATTGTTATTGCTTAAAATTTCAAATACAACTTCAATGTCCAAGTCTATATATTTTTCTTTACAGAATTTTTTCAATTCTAAAATAAACTCATCCTTTTTAAATGTATAAATTTCATTCTTCAACATTAATTCACAATATCTGCCCAAAACATATTCGCAATCTTTTAGGTCGGGCATAGTTCTATATCTAGGAATTTCCCCTAAATCAAATAACACAAATAATATCATTTCAATCATTTTAGTCCTATTCACAGGACTTACATCAAAGTATTTTTCCGAAACTTTAAGAATTGTAATAATGTTATATGGAGTTCTATGTAGATTCAAACATTCTAATTCCTTTGTTATTTTATTCAAAACGACATTTTCTTCACCTATATTTTTCTCTGAATTATATTGTTTAACAATGCTTCTAATCTGATTTCTTGGCAGCGCAATTAGATGAAGAACATCAAACTCTTTGTCAATAAGTATCTCCTTTTCATCTATACTTTCATTATCTTCCTTATTGATATACAGTTGCTCGTCAATTGTATTTAGAACGACTATTTTAACATTAGGATTAGCATCAATTAACCATTTTAACTTTTTGTGAGATACTTTGTCTGTATTTAAAAATGAATCAAAAATGATACATCTTACATCTTTAATGTTTTGGCCCAATGAGCTTACTTCATTTATAACTGATTTGTGAATTGTATGCGGTTTTATAGAAGAGTTATCAAGGTATATCCAAAGATCATCATTTTCCCATGCTTCGCTTACAAGATAATGTCCTAAAGTGGACAATCCAAATTGTGCTGGGGCATTTATAAAGTAGGATTTCTCTGAAAGTAAGATTTCTTCAATTAAAACTCTATGGTTAAAATTCTCATCTGGGTTTTGTGAAAGTGCACCTGTTCGACTAAGAATTGGTTCTATCCAAATTTGCGGTTGCTCATCAAAACCTTTAAGTGAATCATTGAATCTTTTTTTAAATAATATCCTTAAAGCCTCTTTGTTTATTAGTTGTTGTGCATTTATAGGTGTAGCATTTTCTTTTTTATACTCCTCAATAAAATATCGTGTGATATGTTTTCTTAACTTTTCTTCAAATTCAAAAACACCATTATAAGTACCATAAATACCTTTAGGCTGTAATTTTTTTCTGAATTCTTCTATTTTTAGTAATTCTGAAGCATTTATTTCGCTCATTAATTTCGGTGGTTCTTCATTGAAATAAAAGATAATTTCTAAATCGTTTTTTTCTTTAAATCTTATAAATGCTTTATTAAATTCTTCCTCAGTTCCTGAACCTGCTCTTGGTGTTGGTGTGCCGAATTTCTTATTCATAATACCTATAAAGATTTCATAATTATCGCCTATTTGGTCAAATATTATTGACTGCCCATCTTTATTATTTATTGTCGGTCTTACATCACTCTCCCATTTCAAACTTTCAATTCTGAATTTATAAATTTCCCCCAATCCTGAATTAATTTCATCAAATATTTTGTCACACAAGATTCTTTCCCTACTTGTGTCACTTGGCGATGCAATAAATGCTTTATAAATTTTTACGTCCATAGTTGATATTTTAAAAGAGATCTTTTAGACTTGCTGTTAACGCTTGATTATTAAATGCAATGCTGTTATTATTATTTATTGTCCAGATTCTGTATTTCGTTTGTTAACAATAGGAAATATCAGCAGCCTTCTTTGGTGAGTTAAAATTTAACAGGTAGTTAGATTTCGGGGGATGAATGTACGATTGATTTGAGAATTTTCCTATTATTAGTTAAGAAAATAGTGAAGATGGGGGTTCACTACCTTCAGGCCAATGAGGGTTGCAGTGGAGCCGGTGGGGTGTTTTTTCGGTGACTTGGAGGAGGGCGGTGCGAAAATACGCCAAATGGAGGCGTGAAAAAATCTCATCTGCCGAGGAACGAGCTGTATTTTCAGCTCGTGACGCTTTGAGATTTTAGCCGACATGGCGCTATTTTCAGCCCTCCGAACCGGAGCTAAAAAAACACCCCACCGGCGAAACGGAAACATATTGATGGTACAAATAGAACCAAAAAAATACCGTGCCTTTCGACACGGTATCTATATTACAAGGAATTTTTCTTTTTACGCGACGTGTTTCTTTTCCAGTCCCTTAAAACGGCGGATAAACGATCGGTATTTTCTTTTCTTCTTCCTTCTTAAGATCCTCAGCTTCCTTTTCCTTTCGATTAAAGTACCCTTTGAATAGGAAATTATCTTTCGCCGCTTCCAACAGTTCGTTAATGCCACGCGAACTATATTTCAGATTCAACATGGTCTGAGAAAGATCATTGGCAACGGTTGAGTCTCTGATTATTTTACCAAGTGTGCCGTGCCCACTGTTTATTTCGACCAATATCTCCGAAATTTGTTGCGAACTGTTTTTTAGATGTACAGTCGTTTCACTCAATTCTTGAGCGATCGTTCCGTCATTGAGTAGTCGGCCAAGCGTACCTTTACCACTGTTTACTTTGACCATTATTTCGGCAAGCTCCGCTGAAATTATTTCAACACTACCCGTTGTTTTCTGTAAACTAGCCATGATGGCATCGGTTTCAATGGGCTCTTTCGATTCGATGCGCTGTCCCTCTTTTGCCATTTTTGAGTGATAGCCACCTTGGGTAATAACGACAATACGGTCACCTATTATCCCATCTAAACTAATGGATGCCTGGCAATCTTCTTTAATAAATTGCTGAACGCTCTTATTGACCAAAAGATCAACTTTTACCGTTGAATCATTGAGAAAACAGAGATTATCGACAGTACCAACGTTGATCCCAGCAAAACGGATGTTGCACCCAACTTCCAAACCGTTTATATTTTGAAAATCAGTCGTTATTTTAAAAACAGGATTGAAGAGATTCTTTGATTTTCCCAGAATATACAGCGTTAATAGGAAAAGAGCCACTCCTACTAGTATAAACAGTCCTAATCGTGCTTTGAATTTGAGCGTAGTTGTATCCATCTTTTTGCAGTATTAATTGTTGGCTCAAATAAGACCATTTTTGAAGAATGAGTTGATTAATAAGTCGTCTGAACATTCAAACGCCTCAATGCCTCCTTCTTTATAAACCCTCCCACTGTGCAACATGATTAAACGGTCTGCTGTAGCGCGAGCACATTCGATATCGTGCGTGATAATGATGGAAGAGGTTTTGTATTTCTTCTGTACTTCGTTAATAAGTAAGCTTATTTCGTCTGATGTCACCGGATCAAGTCCCGTTGTAGGCTCGTCGTACAACATGATCATTGGATCAACAACCAGCGTTCGTGCCAAGCTAATCCGCTTTTTCATGCCTCCAGACAAGTGTGAAGGCATTTTAAGTAAAGCATCCGACAGACCAACATTTTCTAAAACTTCCGCTATTTTTTCATCCATTGCCTTTTGCGTCATGCCTTTTTTGATTCTCTGGAGTGGAAATTCCAGGTTTTGTTTCACATTCATTGAGTCATAGAGTGCACCACTTTGAAAAAGAAAGCCGATTTTTTTTCGCAACTCGGCAAAATCCTGTCTATTCATCGCATTCACATCCTCTCCTAATACAGTAATGATACCTTTATCAGGCATTAATAGACGAACAATGCATTTTATCAGTACCGATTTGCCAGAACCGGATTTGCCGAGAACAACCAGGTTTTCACCTTTAAAAAGTTGAAGCGACACATCAACCAAAACCTCCTGGTTAAAAAAGCCTTTCTGCAGGTGTTGGATGTCAATAACCCTTTCTTGTTCCATGTTGTTGTTGTTTGATACCATTTCACCACTAAATCAACATATCCGTGATCTGAACGGCAATAACATCAACGATTATTACAAGCAAAGAAGCCACTACTACCGCAGAGTTGGCCGCAGCACCTACACTTTCGGTACCACGCCCAGCATTGTATCCTTTGTAACAGCCCACAATGCCAATCACCCCACCAAAGAAGATCGTTTTAATGAAAGCGGGAAAAAAATCGATTGGGCCAAAAGTGTGAAAGGCATGGGAAACAAAGAGCACAAAAGAGACATCACCTTTTATATTTACACCAGCCCAACTTCCAAGGATCCCCCAAGCGTCGGCATATAAGACCAAGATAGGCAACATGAGCGTTGCGGCCAACACTCTTGGAACAACTAAAAACCGCATCGGATTTGTTGATGAAACCTCCATCGCGTCAATCTGCTCACTCACTTTCATGGAGCCTAATTCAGCACCCAAGCCAGATCCAATTTTTCCTGCACAAATCAGTGCCGTGATGACTGGGCCAATTTCCCGTATCAGCGATATGGCTACCATGCTGGGCAGAAGGCTTACTGCCCCAAAATCGTCCAGTATTGGGCGCGATTGAATGGTTAATACCAAGCCCATAATAACCCCAGTGATTGATATCAGGGGCAAAGACTTATAGCCAAGTTGATAGCATTGTTTGAGGAACTCGTTGAATTCAAAGTCGCGCGAAAAGGTTTCTTTAAAAGTAAGCGACATGAATAGTATGAAATTGGCAATCTCTACCAAAAAGGCAGTGAGTTTGATGGTCGCATTCATAAGATTTGGTTACTAAAATTAAACAACATGTTACATGATTTACGGATGGTTGGTTAGAAGGGATAACCAATGGCCACATTTAGCACTAAATTATCTTTTCGCCAAACGGAACTACCAAAATCGATTTGATGGGTCACCCAGTGATTGTTTCCTTCGAACCAAGGCTTTCGCAACGGCATGGCTAAATCGAAGCGTAGAATGAAAAAGGAGAGATCCACCCTCAAACCCAATCCTGCTCCAACGGCCACTTGATCGGTAAATCCAGAAATGGCAAACGGAATCCCCACCGTTGTGGGGTTTGATTTTAACAACCACACATTTCCGGCATCAACAAACAAGGCCCCTTTGAAGTAGCTAATGATATTGAAGCGGTATTCGGCATTCATTTCCAACTTAACATCACCACCAGTTTGAAGAAAACCTTGTAGATGGGTATCTTGAAAATAGTTGCCCGGGCCAACAGAATTGAGTTGAAACGCACGGAGGCTATTTGGACCACCACTAAAAAACTGCCGGGTATAGGGCAAAACAGAAGAATTTCCGTAGGGTTTGCCCACGCCGGTAAAAACACGCAGGGCTACTTTATTTCCACTGCTTACTGCGTAAAATACCCGACCTTCAAGGCTTAGTTTTGCAAACTGCGAATAGATGGATCCGGCCACTTTTGCCGGATGATCGGAGGAAATTGAACGCCCGGCAAGTGTGTTAGCCAATGAAAGAACATTCCCTGCTAGTTCAGTTTTTAGTTGGACAAACAATTGGACCTTCTTGTCTGGAATCATCTGATCGCTGTAGGTAAATGAAAAACTGCTTCCGGCAATAAACTGTTCTTCGTAGCTTTTCTTTAGGAAAGGGTTCGACTCCAACAAGGTTGAGAACGATGTCGATTTGTTTCTTATTGAGGAGAAACTGACATCAATCGGGTTTAGTTCGTACGCCTGTCTGATGGTTTCCATCCACCGATATCCAAGCACCAATTTGAAGGTGTGCATATCGAAATAGTTGACTTTTTTCAAATAATTGTAAGAGAGTAATGCGCTGGTTTTAGGATTGTAAAATCTGTTGGATGTTGGGAAATCAAACGGCATAAGAAAACGAGGGAAGGTTAGCTCAAGTTGCGGAGTATAGGAATAGGAATACAAGCCTTTATCCTTACCACTTAGTTGCGCCTCATAGGTTCCTGCCAAATTGAAGTTCAGTAATTCTCCGCCTTTAAACGTGTTCCGGTTTAGCATGCTAAGATTCATGCGCGGCCCGGTGTAATTATTCGATTTTGTAACGGCATCCACCTCTGCACTGAAACTGAATTTTGATAAAGGTGTTAGTAAAATCGTTACGTCCAATAACCCAGGTATAGAGTCTTTATTTACTGCATAGTTTAGTTGAACCAATTTAAAAATGCCCATCGACATAAAACGTTTGAGCGTCTTGGTGTGGTTTAAATGGGAAAATACGTCCCCTTTACGGAAATAAATGGATTGTGAAATGATTCGGGGCTTAAGGTACATGTGCGTTTTGAGTAAACCAAGCTCGTTGAGTGAGTAGTTTTGGTTCACAACAATGTAATTGATTCGATACTTCGTTAACGCGTTTGAGGGGATGCTGTCTTTCAACGTAAGTATAAAATGTATGCCATGATCCGTGTTTGATGTATCGGCCTTAAAAAGCAGGTATTCAGGGCTGAAATTGAAGTATCCATTGTTTTTCAGCAACGCGTCAATGCGTAGGCGTTCATTTTTTAATTGATCCAGGTTATATGTATCGCCTGCTTTAAGGAGAGATTGATCCTTGTTGGCGAGCATCAGGCTACTTATACTATCGTCGGAGATTGCGTAAGTCAGCTCTTTCATGTGAAAAGGGGTAGAAACACGACTCGTGTAAACCACGTTGGCGGTATGCTTTTTTTCTGTGATGCCCGATGTGGTATAGCTAGTAAAAAATCCCAAGTTGAAGAGTTTCGCATCGATAACCGTTGCAGTAGCCTCAGGCTTAATGGTGCTCATCAGTACGGGCGCTTCCCCCATTTTTTTAAGCCACAGGCGGAATTTACTGGTAGGATTTTTTCCGGCAGCTTGGTATAACACCAGTTTCGGACGCATCCCAAAATAGGATTTATTGGGTTGTGGACGAAGAGCGTCTTTGGTCGCTCTTTTAATCAATCCCTTATTGATATGATCTCCTGATTCTACAACTATGTTAGCACCGACATACAACTTCTCACCAGTAGGTAAATGCCTAGTGCCACTGCATGCCGTGATAAACAAGCAAGTAAGGATTAGTAGGCTATTAATTAGGTGTTTCATGCACTTTGGGATGTTTGCTTATCATTCTGAAGGCACTTTTCCAACGATTAAACTCTTTCACAAACGCCACACCAATGCCGGTTTCAATCAATTGGCCTTCTATTGCTCCTTCGTACTGGTTTTGCCTGAATCCCTTTAGCCTCAAACTACCTTCTCTGTTCAATTTGTATTCCACCGTCACATCACTGGTAATGTCACTTGCAGAATTTTGTTTCGCCTTATCGCCCTCCACATCAACGGTGCCACCCAGCTGAACCGATAAGCGTTCATTAAGGAGCTGCTTTTTCATGCCAATTCCGACCTGTGTTCTTCCCTGGGCTTGCCCGGTCTGGTACTCGTCGTACGATTGAATGTCGAAATTCAGTTCCACACCAGGAATTACCTTTGGACTTAGCTGGTTTAACTGACTCGATAAAAATCGGCTCACACTCGTCCGAATTAACGTGGAAGTACTACCCAGTTCAGCTTGAAATGGATCTTCCTGAACAAATCTACCCAACACCAAAAGGGCAAAAACTTGCTTGTTCAAGGCAGAAGGGTCTTCGTTTAACAGACTCAATTTCTGATTGACCGAGCCTCCAAGAATGCCTTTTTGGTCGGGTGGCAAGCGTATTTCAAAACTGATTTCTGGCTGAAGCATTCTACCGCGCAATTTTAGGACAACAATAAATGGATAGCGCTGTTTGTATTGGCTTTTATCAACGTCGCTCAAGCCCGAAAGCTGATCAACCACAAGATCATAGGGAGAAGTCCTTAATTTATACTGTGCATCAATCGAAATGCTGGCATCAAGCGGGTCTCCGTTCCATGTTATCGTACTTCCGGCATCAATATCGAACTGCTTTTTGATGATCGATTCCAGCGAAACAAGGTAACTTCCTTCACGTAGGTAATAGGCTCCAGCCAGGCTTATTGTGCCACTTTGATCGATGGCTAAACTCAAGGCAGCTTCGCCTTTCACCACCAAGGAGTCGGTTGAGGTAGGATCCATAAATAAGCGCAGCTTCGCCTCTTTATCTATTTCAATGATTGCCGACACATCAAACCCCGATAAACTAGATTTTGGAGCCACGGTTTTATCCTTGTTGGTTACAAGGGGAGTGCGTTTAACACCTGATTCAAAGGCTACAACACCTTCTCCTTTATCGGTTGTGAGCTGATTTTCAGGCACAACAAAAGAGAAGTTTGACCCTTTTTTCATCTTTATTTTGGCCTTTACTACCGGCTGTGATAGTGGCCCGGACAACGCTATGTTACTGTCAATAATGAGTTGCCCGAAATAAACGTCATTGTCCTTTGCCGAGGTGTTGAAAAGTAGAAAATCGTTCGTGGTAATCGTAACGTCAAACTGTAACCCGCTAAAGTGTTTCATCATTACGGCTCCATTAAAGATGGCCGTATTGTGTTTGGCATCAAGCAGTGTGAAGTTTTTCACGTAAAATCCATCGCTTTTCAGTTGAATGGTTTCATGCTTTAATTCGATGCGGTGATTCAGGAATGCTGGGTTTAAAAAGGCATTTGTGAAAACTATTTCTCCCGTAATATCAGGCGCATTGAGGGCACCTACCACGGCAAATTCGCCGCTAAGTGTTCCTGCTGTTTCGCTTATTTGCCCCATCGAGAACGCTTCAATGGTCTTCATCGATAGTGACTTAATCACCATTTTTAGGTTGAGGGCATTGGCTCCGCCCGTTGGTGTGTAGAAGCCTTTGGCTGTAAGATGATTCTCGCCTCCCTGTAAATTCAGATCAAGAGCATAGCGCTCATTGCTCATTTTCTCTGCTTTAAGTGTCAAATCGCCCAGGGGAATGGTGCGAAAAAAAAGGTTGCTAACGGTCGCATTGGATACGATGCCGTAACTGCCGTTCACTCGTTTTAGCAGTATTGTACCATCAATGGTTCCTTTCACGAGTGCTGAATCTTTTGTTACAATCCCTGCCAGATCGTAGAGGTTGAAATCTCGAAGGGTTAGGTTCAGGTCATCGTTAAACCGATCGTTTACCGAAGCGATGGTTAACTGCTTTTTTTCGTTTTTAAACGTCAGGTTGTGAATCAAAAGTCCCAGTTTTCCAAACTCAATGTAATTATCGGGGGAAATTTCCCAGCGTTTATTCATTAGATAAAACGCGGCAGGATCGAGTGAAAGTGCGTAATTGGCTGCCTTCTTTGTTAGTTGGGCGTGGACCACCAACTTTTTATAGTTCTTATCAATCGATTCAATGGAGGTGGTTATTTTATTATCGGCAACAGTGCCGTTAATCAGCAAATTGGTTACGGCTAACTGCTGGTTCCCAATCCCTCCCATCGAAATATGATACGTAAGCGCTGTCTTATCCGATTGAACGGATACGGCAAGGTTGTCAAGCACTGTTGTACCGTAAGCGATTTTCGTTACAGACGCGTTTAGTTGCAGGTCGTTTTTTTCACTGTCAAAGCTTCCTGTAATGACCCCGGGTATGAATTCAACCAACCCAGGAAATAGCACTTCAGACAGTATGGGGTGATTGTGTAACGTTATTTCGAAATCGAATTTCGAGTGTTTGAGGGTAGTTTTTTTGGAAATGGAGTCACTTACGGGGAAATATGTGCTGATAAACTGTAATAAAACAGCGGGAAGTGCAGCCGGCGAAAGGGTTCCGGCGTACTTAATTCCAATAAACGCGCTATCGATGTTGAGCTTACTTCGTGAGGTTTCGTTTACCGAAGCAGCAAGAAAGGAATTGATTTTATAGGTTTTTTCACCGTTAACAAGGGTCATGTTGTTGACTATGGCAGTTCCATTCAGCGTGTTTAGGTCTTTCCCTTTAACGTCAATCGCTGCATCAAAACCCAATTGCATCTCTTTATCAATGAGATGAAGCTTTTTAAGATCGGCATCCCGCATTGTTAAGCGAAACTTATACTGTTCCTGACCAGGATTTAGGTTGATGAGTCCGTCGAAATTGAACGCCATGTTTTTATCGTTCAGGTTAACTTTCCCTTCAAATTGTTTGCCGTCAACCACACCGACCAGGGTGAAATGTTCATAGTTGTAGTGATTATAGTAGAATTGTGTGGACTCAGCCTTTATGTTAGCCTTCATTGTTTTGGCATCAATCCCCTGACCATTCACAGTGGCAATGAACGAAACCGGGCCATAAAGGAGCGTGTCTTTGAGCAACCGGCCCAGATCGAAATGGGTCAGGGTAATAGCTCCATTGTACGTTTCTGTTGCATCAATGGCTGCCTTAAGAGTGGCATCCCCAAAACTGCTGCTCACTATTGCTTCCGTTTCAAACGCGTTGAACGTACCTTTCATTGCAAGTTGCAACTTGATTGTAGTGGGAAGTTCTATGTTCTTAGGTATATACGATCCAGCCATCGTAGCCACCTCTTTTCCACCCGTTATGATCTTCATGTTTGGAAAATTAAACCACGCCTTTTTTATTTCCGGCAACCCGTTAATGATAAAATCGGTTTCTAGCATGGTGCCGCCTCCGGTTTTAAACACCATATTTTCACCCGTAAGGTGATTCAAGGCACCCGTTACTTTTCCGGTGATGACTGTTGTTCGCGTGTCGTTTTGAAAGAACGGGTTTTTGCTTAATGCCTTACTGAAATAGCGTATGTCGGGATTTTTAAAACGGATGTTTCGTATGTCAAGGTTCATGTCACTGAATTGATGGTTTTTCATCAGGCTATCCAGTGAAGCATAGCGAAGGCTGAAATCGAGATCTATGACAGTATGTGCAGTGATCAACGTTAGTTTTTCGAGTTTAATAGCATGCTCACCCATGCTAAAATCGGTTTTCAGACTTTTAATGACAAATTGATGTTGATCAATGGCGCTGAATGTGTGTAGGACAATCGTTGTTCGTTCGTTCGAATAATAGAGGTTGGTCGCTTCTAATTGCATCATTCTGAATTCCAAATGGTTTGAATTGAACTCGTTTTCGATGTCTGGCGTCGAGCCGGGTAGAAACGAGTGGTAGTTCATGCTACTTTTAAACAGGGATATACCAGCAGCCATAAAAAGTGCTTTTTTTAGGTTGATGGTGATGCCACTTAGTTCACTTGTAGGAATGATGGCCTGGATGGAAAGCTGCCCGATTGAATCGACATAATTGATGGTGGAATTTTTTAGGCGAAACGTTTTGATCCCAATGAGTGGTAAAACAACCTTTGGATCATTCGTTGGTGGGTTTGTTGAACTTACCTTCAAAACGGATATGTTCAAGCCTTCCAAGATGAGTTTATTCAACGAATAAATTGATTTTTCGAGATTAAGTTCATCAATGTTCAGGTCTGAATGGCCGATGGCAACAAAAAGATTCATCCCTGCATAACGATCGTTGTAGGCAAGTTTAATCGTGCGTAGGTGCACGTTATCGAGGTGAAAATCCCACTTCGAAGCAGCTTTGGTGTTCGATTTGAGTTTGTTTGTTGTATCAGAAAATGCCGTTGTCAGAAAATCGTAGTTGAATGAGGGATTGGTTTTTGTACTCGACAGATGAATCGTTGCGTCGGTTATGGTAAAAGAACGAATGGTTAGTTGATTTCGAAACAAGTCGAAAAGCGCCAGGTTTATAGCAACCCTGTTAGCATAAAGCAACGTGTCTTTTTGGGTGTCTTCGAGATAGAGTTCTTCGATTACCAGCGATTTTGGAAACGAGAGGCTAAGCTTTTTCAGATCAACCTTGGTGTGCGTTTTATTACTGACAAAAGTGGTAGCAATACGCACAATTTTAGTTTGTATGGCCGGAATTTGAATCAAAGCAGCAGCGATAAGAAATAGGCAAACACTACTAAGAGCAATCCATAAGATCACTTTCATTGTTTTCACCAAAAACTTTTTGCCTGAAATCATTTTTTACCGGGTTTGCACATCCTTCGCAAATGGCATAAATGTACGTGCTTGTGCCGCAACGATTCATACAAAACGATGTGAAAAAGTTGTAGAATTCACACCTGTAAAACCGTTACTTCCTATCCGAGCGCCAGTTCAAGTTTTTTGGCGTGGATGTTGAGGTGTCGGCGAAACGGAAACACGATATTGTTCCGAAAAGGGCAAAAAAATACCGTGCCAATCAAATCGACACGGTACTTATTGTGTGAGAAAAAAAGCGTTACACTTAATGTTTCTTATTGTTCAACGTTTTCTTTTCATCATTCTTAACACGACGTTCTACTTTTTTGATGTCTTCTGCCCCCGATAGATTTTCAGGTACGATACCTCTATTTATCAACATCTTTCTTACTGCCAGATTGTTGTCTACATGTTCGTTTGAAATGGATGATTCACCTTGTAAATCCTTTGACTGAACGTTGACACTTGTCATCTCTGATGCAAAATCTTTTGCTTTTATGCTGATTGTTGGTAGAAAGTCTGCAACCGGTCGACTGTCGGGTATACCCATTTTTCGTTTTAACTGTGATGTATTTAGACGAAAAAGAGCTTGGTCTCCTTTTGAACGAATGGTAGCAAACCCTTTTTCGCTTATGCCACGTTCGTAAAGCACGCCCGAAAGCATCTTTTCTGTCTCTTGTAACTTTGTCCGTGCTTTTACACGTTCAACTTCTAGCAGACGTTGTTCAACCAACTCCGCTTTTCGTGTCTGAATCGCAAAATAGGTTTGAGCAAATGCTATCTGCTCTTTTCTTGTATCACCATTTTGAGCAATTAAGTAGCAAGCATAACGAGTAAGCAAAATATCATCTATTACCTTTTCAGCGCCTGAGCCTATCTGAACCATTTTCCTGACATCAGGAAAATGGTCTGAGACACTTTGTCCCGCGTTTTTGCAAGATTCCTTTGCTTTGTCCATTACCTTGTAAAAGTTTTCCCATTTAGCATAACCAAGCAGTATACACAATTCGCGAGCACTCCAACACTCAATTGACTCCAACGATTGAGAAGCTTGTTCAAACTGTTGAAAAAGGGCTTTGATTTCATCTGTTTTCATGGCATATGTATTTACTATATTAATGTTTATTTATACTTATATTATCACAAATATATGTATAAATAATTATTTTTTCTTCTAAATGAATTTTAAAATCATGTATTTTTTCACTGAAGTTAGCCCAATGGGGGTTGCAGTGGAGCTGGTGGGGTGTTTTATCCGGCTTCTTGGAATGAGGCGTAAAGAAAATGGGCCAAATGGAGGCGTAAAAAATCTCATCTGCCGAGGAGTGAACTGTATTCTCAGTTCGCGACGCTTTGAGATTTTAGCCGGAATGGCCCATTTTTAGCCGAGTGACCGAAGCCGGGGAAGACACACCCCACCGGCGAAACGGAAACACGATGATGATACAAAAAAAACCAGAGCGCGGAACAGAAACAGGTACTTGTTCCGATAAAATAAATACCGAGCCTTTCGACACGGTACCTATTGTGTGAGAAAATAGACGTTACAATTAGTGTTTCTTTTCCAACCCGTAGTTTTTGCGGGCATCCTCCCGTTTCAACGCTATCGCAATAAAGATAGACAGCAGCGCAAAGCCAGCAAAGATAGCCATGACAAGCGTGTAATCGTACGAAGGCGAGCCATCAGCCGCAACCGTCTTGCAGTAGCGGTCAAGCACCTTGCCAACCAAAAACGGAACCCCCATCAAACCAATGTTCTGAATCCAGAAGATCAACGCGTAGGCCGTACCCAATTGCTTTTCAGGAATGATCTTAGCCACCGAAGGCCACATAGCCGAAGGAACCAGCGAAAACGCCACACCCAACACGATCATCAAAACAACAGCCACAATCCAGTTGTCGAACGCCGGAATGGTAAACACCACATGCACCAGGAACAGCAACACCGCACCCAGAATCATAATGGAAGCCCCACGACCCTTTTTGTCGTAAATACCCCCAAACAACGGCGTCAACAAAATAGTGCCAAACGGCAGCAATCCAGGAATAGACCCCGCTAACTCAATATCAACATGGAACTTGTTCACCATCAAATCGGTGGCATATTTCAAGAAAGGAAACACGCTGGAATAAAACAGCAAACACAGGAGCGTAATCAACCAGAAACCCTTGTTCAACAGGATTACCTTCACGTCGGAAAGCTTGAACACGTCCTCATCATCCAGTATAGCAGCATCCTTGTCTTCAGCATCCAGCTTCCTGTCCATAAAGGAATACCCAATAAAGGCCAGCAGACCGATACACAAGAGCACCACGCCCAACAGAACAGGCGCAGGCACCGAATGAAACGCATTGGCAAAGGGAACCGTGATGATGAGCGCAAGCGCCGTGCCCAAACGAGCCAGTGACACCTGCACCCCCATGGCCATCGCCATTTCCCTCCCCTTAAACCACTTCACGATCACCTTCGTCACCGTGATACCCGCCACCTCAGCCCCTACCGCAAAAATAGCATAGCCAATGGAAGCCCAAAAAACAGGAGCAGAAATACCAAACACCTGAAGACCGACCAGTGAAGGAGAAGAAATGCCCCAATACTTGAGAACAGCCCCTATCACCATCAAGCCAGCCGAAAACTGACCCGTAAACCGGATGCCCTTTTTATCGAGGATATACCCCCCGATCAACAGCATAAACAAAAATACATTGAACCACCCGTAGGCACTGGTAAAGAAACCATAGTCACTGCTGTCCCAGTGCATTTCGGTTTCCAACATGGTCTTCAACGGCGACATCACGTCGGTGAAGAAGTAAGCAGCGAGCATCGTGAAAGCCACGATGCTCAGTGCAGTCCAGCGCGCTACGGCAGAGTCACGAATCGATTCGATTCGAGCAGACATCCGAAGGAGTAATAAAGGTTAATAACCGCGAATGGCTTCGATACCCGGCAATACCCGACCTTCAATGGCTTCCAATAAGGCACCGCCACCGGTAGAAACGTAGCTAACACCATCGGCCAGGCCAAACTTATTGACACAAGCAACGGAGTCACCGCCACCCACCAACGAGAAAGCACCCAGTTTGGTCGCTTCAACAATGGCCTCTCCCACTACCCGGGAACCGTGTGAGAAGTTGTCAAATTCGAATACACCGGTAGGACCGTTCCACAAAATGGTTTTGGAGTTTTTGATTACTTCGGCAAAGATGGCTTCGGTTTTGGGGCCGATGTCCATACCCTGCATATCGTCGGGAATTTCATCAACATTGACAAAGGCAGTCTTGGCATCATTGCTGAAGCTATCGGCAATTTTGGCGTCAACAGCCATCACCAGCTGAACGTTGTTTGCCTTGGCCTTTTCAATCAATTCAAGCGCCAAATCCATTTTATCGTCCTCGCAAATGGAATGGCCAATCTTGCCACCCTGAGCCTTGACGAAAGTGTAGGTCATGCCACCGGCAATGATCAGGTTGTCCACTTTTGACAACAAATTTTCGATGATTTCAATCTTGGAAGACACCTTGGAACCACCCATAATAGCGGTGAACGGACGTTGGGTGTTCGTCATCACTTGTTCCACGGCCTTGACTTCTTTTTCCATCAGGTAGCCGAACATCTTGCTGTTCTCGTCGAAATACTTGGCAATCAACGCCGTTGAAGCGTGCGCGCGGTGAGCTGTACCAAAGGCGTCGTTTACGTAGCAGTCGGCGTAAGAAGCCAACTTGGCGGTGAATGCCTTCTGGCTTTCCTTCACGGCTTTCTTGGCAGCTGCTTTTTCTTCTTCGGTTGCATCGTCGGCCAAACCGCGGGGTTTACCTTCTTCTTCCGCATAAAAACGTAGGTTTTCCAGCAACAAGGCTTCACCCGGTTTCAACGCAGCCACCTGAGCGTCGGCATGTTGACAATCAGGAGCAAATTGAACGGGCACACCCAATAACGAAGAAACATGGTCAACAATGACCTTCAGGGAATACTTACTATCCGGATTTTTCTTGGGACGACCCATGTGAGAACCGATAATCAGACTGCCACCGTCGGCCAGGATTTTCTTCAGCGTGGGAAGAGCGGCGCGGATACGGTTGTCATCGGTGATGGCGAAGTTTTCGTCTACAGGCACGTTGAAGTCAACGCGCACAAAAGCCTTTTTACCGGCAAAGTTGAATTGATCAATAGATTGCATATGATTAGCTATTTAAGATGTTCGTGATAGCTGCAAAGATAATTAAAATTCGGTTTCCTTACAGGGACACAACGTATGGATTTCTTCCATGATGCGACGTTGCTTCTTATCATCCATGCCCAACTTGGTCAACAGGTCGGGACTGTCTATCAGTTGGCGACACAGCACAATGTCCTGATCCAAGAGAAGCTGTTTTTCAGGCATAGACAGCTTGGTCAATACGGTGATGGGGAACACCTTTTCACGATCAATGAGCTCTTTAAGACCATTACCATGTGGATAGTCCCAACTTGTCAATTCCAAACCGGTGCATTCGCCAAACGAAACAGCATCCGAGGTAAACCGCGTGTTGGTAAAAACGCCTCCGTGAAACGTCACCTGCTCGTATTCAGGCAGTGTCTTGTGGTATTTAATCAAATCGTCCACCCTGGAACGGATGTACATGGGCACCTGCACGTTGGCGTTCTTTCCCGTATGTTGGTAATACTTGCATTCGATAAAATACAAGTCGTTTCCTTTCCTGGCAACGACATCCACTTCGTGCGTAACACAGTGTCCAATTAACGTCTTTCCTACCTCAACCTCATAGCCCAGTCGACGAAACACCTCGCCCACCAGTATTTCAAAGGGATAACCGGTAGGGCCTAATTCCATCATGGCTCTTTTCAAGCGGTAACGCGCCGCCAATCCCAGTTGCCTGTGTCGCAACAAGTAAAAAGCCCTTTCCCGAATCTTTCGACTGGAAACGCCATCCTGCAACCAAGACTCAATATCGTCAAGTATAGCCGTTACTTCCACCGGTGTTGCGCCCGAATTCTCCAACGAACTGGCCAATTTATAGCGTGAGAACGACTCCAACTCACCCGATTCTTTGCGAATCAACACATGCTTCTTCATAAACACTATTTTCGGTTTCTGTCAATCCAATTCTTCCAACCAGACACGTGCCTCCGCGTCGCTCGGCATGCGCCAATCACCGCGGGGAGACAAACTGATGGAACCCACCTTGGGACCATCCGGCAAACACGAACGCTTGAACTGTTGGGAGAAAAAGCGACGGTAAAATACGCGTAACCATTTAATGATTACTGTTTTATCATACTCATCCTGAAAGGCTATTGTTGCCATCCAAGCGATCTTACGCGGACTGAATCCGAAACGAAGCAGATTATACAGGAAAAAATCGTGCAGCGCATAGGGACCTACCAGGTCTTCCGTTTTTTGAGCAATGAGGCCATCTTTGTCGGCAGGTAGTAATTCAGGGCTGACAGGCGTATCAATCACGTCGGTCAGAATGGCTGCCGTTTTTGCATCCACTTTGTGATCAGCCACCCATTTGACCAAAAATCGCACCAAGGTCTTTGGCACACCGGTATTGACACCGTACATCGACATGTGATCGCCGTTGTAGGTGGCCCAGCCCAAGGCCAGTTCAGACAAATCGCCCGTTCCTATGACCAAACCGTTCACCTGGTTGGCCACGTCCATGAGAATTTGGGTCCGTTCCCTGGCTTGGGAGTTTTCGTAGGTCACGTCGTGAACCTGAGCATCGTGGCCGATGTCGGCAAAATGCTGATCCACGGCTTTCCGGATGGGTATTTCGCGCAAACTCACCCCCAACTTGCCGATGAGGTCTACGGCATTTCGGTAGGTGCGGTCTGTCGTGCCGAAGCCCGGCATGGTGATGCCCACAATCTGAGAGCGGGGTATACCCAATTTGTCAAAGGTCTTCACAGCTACCAACAAAGCAAGGGTTGAGTCCAGTCCACCGGAAATACCGATGACCACCTTTTGGCATCCTGTATGCACCAGCCGTTTGGCCAGGCCTTGAACCTGAATGGCAAACAATTCCTCGCAACGAACGTCCAATTCGGATCCTGCGGGTACAAAGGGATATTGATGGAATGAACGATTAATCTGATGCTCTTCCAACGGTGAAAGAGCAAAGGGAACGGTACGATAGCGGGGGCTATCCGGCAAATGGCCCGTCGTAAAACCGGTATGGCGGCGACGGTCGTTGTTGAGCCGTTCTACGTCGATGTCGGCTACAATCAATTGGCCTTCTAAGCTGAACCGCTCCGATTCGGCCAACTGGACGCCGTTTTCCACAATGTCGGCATTGCCGGCAAACACCACATCGGTGGTGGATTCACCGAATCCGCAGGAGGTATAGATGTAGGCGGCTATGCAGCGGGTAGATTGTTGGGCCACCAGTTGGCGACGGTAGGCGTTCTTGGCCACCAGTTCGTTACTGGCCGACAGGTTGAACAGCAGGTTGGCTCCGTTGAGCGCGTGATGACTGCTGGGGGGTACCGGCATCCATAGGTCTTCGCAAATCTCGATGCCGACGCACACTTCGCCGTTCTTCAACAGGATGTCGGTGCCGAATAGTACCCGTTGGCCGCACACGTCCACTTCGCTTGCACTGACCTCGAAGGCTGAGCTGAACCACCGTTTTTCGTAGAATTCCCCGTAATTGGGCAACCAGGTCTTGGGAACCACGGCCAGGATGCTGCCGCGCTGAAAGGCAACAGCCACGTTCATCAATCGGTTATCTACCCGTAAGGGCATGCCGACAATGATCAGGACGGTAAGATCACGGGTACGGGTCAAGAGCTCTTCCAACGATGACTCGGCTGCTTCAATGAGCCGCTTTTGGTGAAAAAGGTCACCGCAGGTGTAACCGGTAATTCCCATCTCGGGAAAGCACAGCACCTGCACACGACGCGAAGAGGCTTCGTGTATGTGAACCATCATCTGCTCAACGTTGTATCGGCAATCGGCCACCTTCAACAAGGGAACCGCCGCCCCTACCCTAACAAATCCGTAATCCATAGCTTTCTTTGGTTTGTTGCACAAATGTACACCGAAATCTG
>Ga0302288_1000812_pt1 | contig 22793 bp, 31 predicted proteins | sample III_Fen_N1_1_FD_194549 | JGI IMG/M metagenome (GOLD analysis project Ga0302288, IMG submission 194549) | Peat permafrost microbial communities from Stordalen Mire near Abisko, Sweden - III_Fen_N1_1 | ecosystem: Environmental > Terrestrial > Soil > Wetlands > Permafrost | place: Sweden: Abisko...
TATCTATTGTGTGGGTAGTCGTCAGACAGAGGGTGAGAATACCTATTGTTCCCGCAACTGTTGTACTTCTACCATTCATGCTGCGGTTACTGCAAAGCAAAAATTTGCCGACATCAACAACTACCATTTCAATCGTGGTTTGCGTACTTATGGGAAACAGGAAATACTCTACGCCGATTCATTACGTTCGGGCGATATTTACCTGCAATCGTACGAAGATGGACTACCAACCGTAATTACTGAAGGCAAGAAAACCATTGTGAAGATCAACGATATTTTGACTAACGGTCGCGAAATAGAAGTAGAAGCCGACTTGGTGGTGTTGGTAACCGGTATGGTACCCCGGAGTGACAATAATACGATTGGAAGTTTATTCAAAATACCGAAAGGTCGCGATAAGTTCTACAACGAAGTACACATGAAGCTTCGTCCGGTTGAAACGGTTATCGACGGTATTACTATTGCCGGAGCTTGTCAGGGTCCGAAAAACATCGCCGAATCGGTGAACTCAGCACTGTCGGCAGCAACTAAGTCATATTCAATTCTAAGTAAAGGAGAGCTGGAAACCGACCCACTGGTAGCCACTATCGACCCTGAGAAATGTACCTGGTGCGGTGCTTGTGAGGCGGCTTGCCCGTTTGATGCCATTCTGAAGGTAGAGAAAGATGGTAAAACAATCGCTGAAATCAACAATACGGTTTGTAAAGGTTGCGCTATGTGTGCTCCGGTTTGCGATCCCGATGCAGTGAATCTGATTGCTTGTTCGAGTAAGGAAATAATGAGTATGATTGATGCATTGGTTTAGCAGTAAACAGCAAGTGGTAAGCAACAAAGCCTACTGCTTACTGCTTACCACTTACCGCTAAATATAAAAACATGGAAGTAGAAAAAGGAAAAACAGCAAAATACCTGCGCGAGAAACTGGGCGGAATGCCAGAGCAGGCCAAAGAAAATCTGAAAATTTTCAATGCTATCAAAAAACAGATACTTGATGCATTGAAAGAGGAAGATCTGACAATTAAACAACTTACCGAAAAGCTCAATATGCCTTCGGATGAAGTGGTTTATTACCTGATGTCGCTCGTGAAATACGGTTTTGTGAAAACCGGTGAAGTAGATGATATGGACGAGTATTATACCTATAAATTGAACAAATAATGGCAAAGATAAATCCTGCATTTGGAAAAGAACTGAACAAATATGGCGCTGTGAACTTCAACGCCTGTTACAATTGCGGTAACTGCACGGCAGTTTGTTCACTATCGACCGAAGATGATTCGTTTCCGCGCGAAATGGTGCGATTAAGTGCTCTTGGTCTCGAAGACGATATCAAAGCATCCCTCAAACCCTGGGAGTGTTATTACTGTGGCGAATGTTCCACCCATTGTCCGCAAGAGGCCAATCCGGGTGAGTTGATGATGTCGCTGCGTCGCTACCTTACCGGAAAATACGACTGGACAGGGCTTTCGGGGCTACTTTACAAATCATTGCCCATTAGTTTGGCAGCTTTTATTCTTACTTTCGTAGGCGTAATAGCGTTTGTTGTGACGGTTGGTTTTGAACTGGAGAAAATGGTTCACTTTGGGCACATGTTCGAAATGATAGCCATTGGAACCGTTGGTTTGGTTATTTTATTACCCAACGTAGCGCGGATGTGGTACTTCACCATTCTGAAACCGAAAGTCAACGTATCATTCACCAAGTATGTAAAAAGCATGGGCGAATTGTTCATACACATGTTTACACAGAAACGTGCATTGGGCTGCGATGATAATCAATTCCGCTGGTTCGAGCATTTTATTCTGGTCATCGGCTACTTGGCATTGCTCTTTACCACGGTTGCGCTGGACTGGTTTTCGTCCCAAAATATGTTCGTTATCATACTGGGTTACGTAATGAGTGCCATCGTATTTGTGGTGACAATGGATTTTGTTTCTAGCCGCATGAAAAAGCAAAAGGAAGTGAGCAAACACTCACAACCTTCTGATGTTTTCTTTGTCGTATGGTTGTTCCTGATGGGTTTAACCGCTTTTCTGGTTCGTCTGTTTATCGACCTTGATATGCTTGAAGCAAACAAATGGCTGTACATTTTCCACCTGACTGTATTGGTTCAATGGGCATTGATCATTGTTCCTTTTGGTAAATGGACTCACTTTTTATATCGTTCATTCGCCATGTATTTTGCAAAGTTGAAAGATAAGTAATGTAAAGAGATAATAAATAAAATGGCTGAATTTCTAATTAGAGGTTCAGCCGTTTTTATATTGAATCGTTGTAAAGAAAATCATCAATAAAAACATTATAATGAACTTATGTTCATTATAATTCGTATATTTGCACTTTCAAATCTCATAAAATCAATATGCCCCGCCCAAAACAAGACCGAAAAATATGTCATCCGCCACTTATGCAAGGTTTTAAGCCTTACGGAATCCAACGGCATACAATAAGTTCTATTTCATTGCTATACGATGAATATGAAACTATTCGCTTGCTCGATTACGAGGGAATGAATCAGGATCAGGCAGCAGAGCAAATGAATGTATCCCGCCCAACATTAACCCGCATTTACGAAAAAGCACGTAAAACAATTGCTCAAGCATTGGTAGAAGGAAAAATGATTGTAATCGAGGGTGGAAATGTTCAGTTCGAGAAAGAGTGGTTCAGATGTAAAAGATGCTTTAAATTGATAGGAGGATTAGAGAATCATGTCCGCTGCAAAGACTGTAAAACGTTTTGCAAAGATGAACTAACGCCTATAAATAAAGCATGACAACAAAAACGATATAATATGAACGATAATTTTAAAGCTAAAGCAGCCCAATGGGATAGCCCCGATAAAATTGAAATGACCAAAAAGTTTCTAAGTGAAATGCTATTCAATGTCAATCCGATGTTAAGTTGGAAAGCACTGGAGCTGGGTGCAGGAACTGGTTTAGTCGGACTCAATGTAGAACCACTAGTGGCTAAAGTAGTTATGGTTGATACTTCTGAATCCATGTTAGAGGTATTAAAGCAAAAAGTGTATAATCACAGTAAAGTAGAGATTGTGCATGGCGAGGTCTTTGATTACAAACTACAAGATATTGATTTTGTATTCTCGGCAATGGCTTTTCATCATCTCAATGATGTGGAGAAAACCTTACAACATATAGCAAACATTACCAAGCCAGGCGCATGCGTTGTTGTTGGTGATTTGGTTACCGAAGACGGTTCGTTTCATGGTTTTGAGCCTATTCCCCATTGTGGCTTTGATACTGCTGTATTATCCAAACAGTTCGTCAAGGTAGGTTTTGATGTAAAATTAGTAAAAATATACAATGTCATAGCCCGAGTAATTGACGAAAAAGCAACCAACTATGAGCAGTTTATGCTCATTGCCAAAAGGTTGTAATAACAATAACGAAAATGAAAATAGTCGTATTGTCAGATAACCGCAAAATAAATGAATCGCTTGAATCAGAGCACGGCTTATGTATTTACATAGAGACAGAGCACTATAAATGTTTGCTCGATACAGGAGCTTCTGATAAATTTATTCGGAATGCCGAGAAATTGGGTGTTGATATTCTGGCAGTTGATTTTGTCTTTATCTCACACGGACATGTTGATCATATTGGAGGATTGCCTGCATTTTTGGAATTGAATAAAAAAGCTAAAATTATATTATCCAAGAATACCATTAATCAAAATTTCTTTTCAAAACGAAATGGATTTCACTCAATAAGTCTCGACTTTGATTTCATTCCTTTCGGAGAGCGGTTTGTATATGTGGAACTAGAAATGGTTTTCAGAAACGAAATTCAAGTGTTTTCTGCAAAAACAAATAGATATCCATTGCCAAGAGCCAATGCCACATTGTTCAAAGACGCTGGCAATAGACTGGAGTTGGATGATTTTAATCACGAGTTGGTAATAAGTTTCGGCACTGACAATTTATTTATCTACACGGGATGTGCTCACAAGGGATTATTGAATATTTTAGGTTCAATTTCATTATTCCCTTCAAAACAAATTGAATATGTGATGGGTGGTTTTCACTTATTAGATAGTAACCCAGAGCAACAATTTGAAACTAGAGAAGAAATTAACTCAATAGCTCAACAGCTTAAAAAGAAATATTCTCATACAAATTTCATAACAGGTCATTGTACTGGAGAAAAGACTTACCAACAACTGAAAGAGCAGCTCAATAGACAGTTAACGGATTTTTACACAGGATATGTAATTAATATTTAGAAACTAAGAAGTCATGCCAAAGTTAAATGGAGAAGGTCCTGAAAACAAGGGCTATAATACAGTGCGAGGATTAGGTAATTGTCACAAAACAAAAGAACAGCCCACCGAGAAATACCAACTAGGACAAGGAATGGGAAAACGTCGAAAGGCAGGACTCATTGAAAATAGAAATCAACAAAATAATTAAAATTAGGAAATTATGAAAATTGCAGTACCAACAAAAGAAAACAACCAGATTGACAATCATTTTGGACATTGTGAGTTTTACACCATTTTTGCCATTTCGGATAACAATGAAATCATGGCGGAAACGCTGCTTGAATCTCCCAAAGGTTGTGGTTGTAAGTCTAACATTGCTTATGATTTAGCTGAACTGGATGTGAAAATTATGCTTGCCGGTGGAATTGGAGATGGAGCAGTCAATAAATTAGCTTCACAAAATATTCAGGTTGTCCGCAACTGTAAAGGCGATGTACATCAACTGGTAGAAGATTATTTAGTGGGTAAAATTCAGGATGGTGGTTCAAATTGTGCATCACATGCCCATGAAGAAGGACACGTTTGCAGTCATAACTAAATAGTTTGGAATATGATTGAGCATGAATACAAATTCCGGGTTACCTATCCCGATACAGATAAAATGGGGACTATGCATCATGCCAATTATGTAAAATACTACGAGGCAGCTCGTTGGGAGCTACTCCGTAGTATTGGTATTCCTTATAATTTGGTGGAAGAATTAGGCGTAATGTGTCCGGTGATAAGCATGAAATTTAAGTTCTTGAAAACCACGCATTACGATGAACAACTCACGGTTAAAACACGATTGAAAGACATTGAGGGTGTCAGGATTTGGTTTACATACAAGCTGTATAATGAGCAAAATCAATTAATCAATACGGCTGAAACTGAACTCGCCTTCGTTGGGCTGAACGATTGGAAACCGTGTGCAGCTCCCGATTTTTTATTGACGGCTATAGCTGAATATAAAAATTCAAATCTAATGTTGAACTAACTTCCCCCACTTATGTTTGATTTTCGTTTAAAAGTCTTTTATACCGTTGCCAAACGACTAAACTTTACGAAGGCAGCGGAGGAACTTTGTATCACACAACCTGCCGTATCCAAACACATTCAAGAGATAGAAAGCTATTATAAAATTCGGCTTTTCGAACGAAACGGGAACAAAATTCATTTGACTAAAGCCGGCGGCGTTTTGCTTCATTATTGCAACCAGATATTCGGACTTTATGGAAGCCTTGAATTCGATCTCAACGCTTTGACAGAGACATTCAAAGGGAAGTTGCGTATTGGGGGCAGTACCACCATTGCTCAATATGTACTTCCACCCCTTTTGGCCGATTTCCATAAGCGATACAATGATATTCAGGTATCGCTTTCTATCAGTAACACAGAACATATAGAACAAGCACTAAAGAATAATAGTATTGATTTTGGAATTGTGGAAGGACAATCAAAAAATACGCTATTCAAATACACCGAATTCATCCGCGATGAAATTGTGCCGGTGGTAGCTACAACTCATCCCTTGGCATCACAAAAGGAAATGTCAATAGATAAGTTGCTGACAACTTCACTTTTGTTGCGTGAACCAGGTTCGGGAACGTTGGAAGTAATTGCCCATGCACTGAAACCGCATAACATTAAATTATCAGACTTGAAATGTGAAATGCAACTTGGTAGTACCGAAAGTATAAAATCATATTTGCTTCATTCCAATTGCATGGCTTTTCTGTCTATCCATTCAATTTTGGAAGAACTAAAAAACAACAAATTACAAATTGTGGATGTCAAAGACTTAAACCTCGACAGAACCTTTCATTTCATTCAACTTCATGGTGAAACAGAGGGATTGCCAGAGTTATTCATAGAATTTGCTCGTCACTATAACTTTAAGTAATCAGTCATAAATAATAACTATCTCATTGTTGATTCTATTAGAATTACTTTTGTAACCATATAATATTAGAATTTAAAACTAACAAAAATAGACAATATGGCTTTACTAGAAGTATTATCAAAACGATTGAATGGGATTGTTTATCTAATTCTTGCATTACTTTGTTTAACGCCATTTGTCTCAGCCCCCATTGCTTTGTTTTTGGGTTTAGTTTTTGCATTGACTTTAGGTTCTCCTTTCCCGGCATTCAATAAAAACGCCTCAAAATACTTACTTCAAATTTCAGTAGTGGGTTTAGGGTTTGGAATGAATTTACTTGATTCAGTCAAAGCCGGTTCGGACGGTATGCTTTTTACCCTATTTTCAGTGGTCAGCGTTATGTTTATTGGAATAATGATGGGAAAATGGCTTAATATTGGGAAAGTTCCTTCCTATTTAATTGCATCCGGAACTGCAATTTGTGGTGGAAGTGCAATTGCTGCTGTTGGTCCTATTGCCAAAGCAAACGAAAGCGAGATGTCGGTTTCATTAGCCACCATTTTTGTGTTGAATGCTGTAGCACTTTTTCTATTCCCTGTTTTAGGTCATTGGTTGAATCTTACTCAACATCAATTTGGACTGTGGGCTGCCATTGCCATTCACGACACCAGTTCTGTTGTAGGTGCTGGAGCAACTTTTGGTGAAGAAGCCCTGAAAGTTGCTACCACTGTAAAACTCACCCGGGCATTGTGGATTATTCCACTGTCTGTCTTCACTTCGTTTTACTTTAAGTCGAAAGGTGATAAGGTGGTAATTCCTTGGTTTATTCTGTTTTTTATACTTGCAATGGTCATAAATACCTATTTAAATATCCCCAAAGCAATAACACGCGATATTGTATCAGTGTCCCGACAAAGTTTAACGCTTACGCTTTTCTTTATCGGAGCAGGATTGTCGAGATCAACCATTAAATCGGTTGGTGTAAAACCACTTGTGTTAGGTGTTACACTCTGGTTTTTTATTGCCATTATCAGTTTATCATTTATTTACTTTTTATATTGATAATATGAAAGTATCTTTACACACTTTTAAAATTTAATAATCGACTTGAAGTTTTACTAGACAAATAAGGTAAGAAAAAAATAATACAAATTGAATATGACAAAAATTAGAGAGGCGGTAGAAAATGATTCAGCAATTATATTTGATTGTATTTGTGGATTGGCTAAACATGTTAATCAATTAGATATGGTTTCAGCAACAGAGCAAGATATAAAAGAGTCCATTTTTAGTTCAGATAGTCACGTTAAAGTGTTTGTGGTAGAAAATGACGAGAATAAGATATGTGGCTTTGCTTTAATTTTAAAAACATTCTCCACATTTAAGGCGAAGACGAATTATTATATCGAAGATTTATTTGTTTTTCCTGAATATAGAAACTTAGGAATTGGAAAACAGCTTTTTGATTACATAAAAGACTATGCGCAAGTTCAGGGTGCTAATAAAGTGGAATGGTATGTGAATAATGCAAATCATGGAGCTATTGATTTTTATAAAAAGATTGGAGCTAAAGCTCTCGATTATAAATCAATCTATTACTTGAACGTTTGATTATGTCTGTATATACACTTTTTCAACTCAATAATCTATGAAAAAAATAGGAATTCTTGGAGGAATAAGTCATTATACCACAATTGAATATTATAATCGCATAATGGACTTATATAAAGTTCAATACGGAAATATAGATTATCCTGAAATTATAATTTATAGTTTGTCTCATGGACTTTTTAAAGAATATGAAGATAACCAACAAATAGATAAGTATGTTGAATATATCAGCTATGGGATTGAAAAACTAATTAATGCAGGAGCTGAGGTTATTGCTTTAGCAGCCAATTCTCCCCATCGAGTATTTGATATTCTTCAAAATAAATTTGAAACACCGATAGTAAGTGCAGTGGAATCTGTATTGAAAGAATCGCAAAGATTACATATCAAAAAAGGACTTTTGCTTGGAATTAAATTCACCATGCAATCTACTTTTTATCAAGATAGATTTAGGCTCGAAGGTGTCGATTTGATTACACCTAATATTGAGGAACAAGATATTGTAAACAATATTATTTTCAATAAATTGATAAATGGACAAGATATTGTTGCTGATTCAAAGAGTCATATTTTAAAGATAATCTCAAATTATTCAGTTGATGGAATTATTCTTGGTTGTATGAGATTACCTGTATTTTTCAATAAGCAAACAGCGCCAGAATTAAATTTAGTGAACACACTTGACCTACATGTAGAAGCTATATTGGAAGAAGCGAAAAGATAGAAGCAATTGTAAAACGATATTTCTACACATTAAAATAAATCTAAATTGAATATGCCAAACTCAAACATTCCATTTCAAACCATCGATTGGACAAAAATCCCTAAAACAGAACACGCAGGAGAAAGTGGAACCGCATTTTGGCAAACGATTCAGTTCTCTGGATTAAGAATAAGAATAGTTGAGTATTCAAAAGGCTATAAGGCTGACCATTGGTGTAGAAAAGGACATATTGTACATTGTTTGGGAGGTGAATTTGTAAGCGAATTACAAAATGGAGAAGAATTTATCTTGACTAAAGGAATGACCTATGTTGTATCAGATGAATTGAGCTCACATCGCTCGATCACAAAAGATGGTGTGAAACTTATGATTATTGATGGTGATTTTTTGCAATCTATTGTTGAATAGAGAAAACTACATACAACCATATTTTCAGCTATAAATATTTTAAAGAAGAATGATACAGAATCAAAGACACTTATTTGACATACCCAATGAAATTGCTTATTTTAATTCAGCAGCTATTGCTCCTCAATTGAAAGAATCTAAAGCTCGGATAATTTCAGGTACTGATTTAAAATGCCAACCATGGAAAAGAACAGCTATGAGCTTTTTCGAAGATGCAGAAACTGTTAGACAGTTATCTGCAAAAGCTTTTGGCGGCGATGCCGATGGTTATGCAATAATACCCTCGGCTAGTTATGGTTTTAGTACAATATCTCGTGCAATTGAGCCAGATTTAAAGAAAGGTGATAGTATTTTGATGATTGCAGAAGAGTTTCCAAGCAATGTTCTACCATGGAAAAGGGCTGCAAAAGAATCTGGCGCTACTATTATAACTGTTCCTACCCCGGAAAATGGAGATTGGACACAAGCCATTATTGACAACATAAACAAGAATGTTCGAGTAGTTTCTATATCTTCTTGTCATTGGACAAATGGAACAAAGATTGATTTAGTTGCTATTGGAAAAGTTTGTCGTGAATTCAATTGCTTATACGCAATTGACGTAAGTCAGTCACTGGGTGCTATGCCTTTATCAATTGATGAAGTAAAACCTGATTTTTTGGTTGCAGCGGGTTGTAAATGGCTTCTTTTTCCATATGGAGTTAGCTTATTATATGTTTCCAAACAATGGCGTGATTCAAGACCGCTGGAAGAAACTTGGTTAGCTAGAGAAAATGCTGAAGACTTAGTCGGACTAGTGAATTATTCGGAGCAATACATGGCAGGTTCCCGTAGATTTGACGTTGGAGAAAAATGTGCTTCTACAATATTGCCTGGAGCTATTGCAGCTTTAGAGCAACTAAATAAGTGGGGAGTATCAGAAATAGCAGAATCACTTTCTGTGATTAACAATAAAATAGGATTACATATTGAGCAGTTAGGGTTTCAACTATTTGAAGAATCATTACGTTGCCCCCATATGTTTGGAGCAAAATTGCCAAAGCAATATAAAGGCAATTTAGTTCGGGAATTAGAATTAAAGAAAATATACATTAGTCAACGAGGAAATTCGATTAGGTTTTCGCCCCATTTGTACATTGACGAAAACGATGTAAATAGACTGCTGAGTTCAATTTCTGAATTATTGTTGAATTGAATCTATTAGAAAATAGAAAAGACTAAAAAATAACTGGCTACAATGGTCCAGATGTATGAATAGTTACGATATAAGATAAAGTCAACTGATGGATAATGACTTCATACAATTAGTCGAAAAAATAAATTCAATTATGTTGAAAAATAAAGAAATAGAAAGCCGCGTTTCAACTGCCACCACTTTTTTCGAGCAAGGTTACAACTGCTCACAAGCCGTATTTATGGCTTATTCCGATATTTACGGTATTGAACCGGAAATGGCAGCGAAACTGGCCACTTCCTTTGGTGGTGGTATGGGGCGGTTGCGTGAAGTATGTGGTGCCGTAAGTGGCATGTTTTTAGTATTGGGATTGCAATACCCTTTTATAGATACTAAGGACAAAATAGCCAAAAATACCAACTACAAAGCCGTTCAGCGAACCGCTAATGAATTCAAATCGATTATGGGGTCGTATATCTGTGCCGATTTACTCAAGCTTAAATACGAGCCACAACATCCCGAATCATCAGAACGAAATGAAGCTTATTACAACTCTCGCCCATGTACTCGTTGTGTGATAGTTGCGGCTGAAATAGTTGGAAAAGAATTGCTTACAGAAGGTTCATTCAGAATTCAAACTCTATGAGATACTGTAAAAATCTTCAACTCACATTAACCAGTTGACAAATGATTGAAATCGGTTTATTATTTTTTGGAGTTATAGTAGGCATTTTATCCGGCTTATTCGGCATAGGTGGAGGAATCGTGTTGGTTCCTTCACTAATTGTCATTTTTGGAATGAATATTCTAGATGCAAATGCCATATCACTGGCAGCCATGTTATTGCCGGTAGGAGTTTTAGGTGTTATTTCATATTACAAAGCCGGACTTATTAAAGTTCGAGAGTCTTTATGGATTGCGTTGGGGTTGTTCCTAGGCTCGTTTGTAGGAGGCGAGTGTGCCGTAAATATTAGCGAAAGCCTCTTGGCTAAGTTATATGCCGGTATTCTATTGTGTATTGCATTGAGCTATTTCGATGTCTTTTCATACTTCAGGAAAAAGAAAAATTCAGATCAGGTGGAATATACACCTCAATCAAAGCCTTTATGGATGTATCTTCTAGTGGGAATAGGTGCTGGAATCTTCGCCGGTCTTTTTGGTAAAGGAGGAGGAATAGTTATTGTACCCTTGCTTATAGCAGTTTTTCATTACGACCCGAAAGCAGCTGCCGCCACTTCATTAGCAGCTTTACAATTACCCGTAGGTTTGCCGAGTGTGATTATCTATGCCAACAACGGACATTTAAATATCTTGTATGCAGCTTTAATTGCTCTCGGTATTTTAGCGGGTGCGTTCTTTGGCTCAAAACTGGGAGTAAAATTACCTTCAGCAATGTTCAAAAAGGTATTTGCAGTATTTTTGCTGGTAGTAGCAATTTATATGGTTTCTAAGTATATTTAGTCTGGTTTTAAAATCAACATAACAATATCTAAAGATGAAAGGAAATTTCGATTCAATTATCAATGAAAACCGCCCGGTTATTGTCGATTTTCATGCAGTTTGGTGTGGTCCGTGTAAAACGCAATCGCCAATTTTAAAAGAAGTAGCCGAAGAGCTCGGAGAGCGGGTGAAAGTAATAAAAATTGATGTCGACCAAAACCCGACAATAGCAAGCAGGTACCAAATTCAAAGTGTACCTACTTTAATGATTTTCAAAAATGGAGAAATAAAGCATAAGCAAGCGGGAGTACATACCAAAGCTCAACTCATTAATATTCTAACGAGTTTGTAAACTTATGTTGAGCGTAAAAAAACTGTCATTTAAAAGAAACTTAAAACATAATTGATAGTATTTTCAATAGAATTAAAATACTATCAGAGTTTTTTCTGATAGCCTTATTGAATTTACAAAAGAGCATAAATGACATGTTGGAGATTCTGCGAGCGAATTGAAGAGTGTATAATGAAGCATAAAAAAAAGACAAAGTTGCCTATTGGGATATTGAAAAATGTCATTTCATTATGCATGCAAAAAAAATGTTGTTTTTTATAAAAACCTATTCTTATTTTGTAAAACAAAAGAAAGTTCATAAATTTGCAAATCATTAGAAACAACTCGTCAATTGTAGCGACAATTGCATTACATATTATTAAGCGTTAGCTTTTATTCTTTCAGTTGAAAACCGCCAATTTTAAAACACAAGCAAGAATAACGAGTGATACGCCTACGCTAAAAACAGCGTGGGCTATTCTTGTTCGTTTGTGTAGGTGCTTGGCGGTACCTCAACTGAAGGATAAGTTTAGTTCCACGCTTTTTTTATGTCCAATAGTTAAATAGCTACGACCATAATTAAATAATTACGAACTATTAAAATCTGAATATTATGCCAGCCTACATCGAAAGAGTACCCATACCATGCGATCCTGAAAAATTAATCGATTTAGGAGTGAAAGTATATGCCAGGCATTGTGTTATGGGTAGAAAATCTCCTTTGTTAGCTTTACAATCCAACTCTTGGGAAGAAAATGGACAAGAAGTAAATAACGCCTTGAGGTTGCATGAATTAATAAAGAACAAAACTCTGTCACAAGAGTATTCCTACAAACATGATGAATTAATCGTCAAAATCGAAGCATCTGTAAAATCGAGCTTAGATTTATTGTCTGACATTTATCGTGACAATCCTACAGAACTTTGCTTTTGGGGATTCGCCATAGAAAAATAAATCTGATTTCAATACAATAAGAATATACAAGGAAAATTTAGAAATGCTTAATAAAACGATTAAAAAAATAAAATTATGAATACATTATCAATTGTAGACCCTCAAAGCAACGAAGTTTTTTTTGATGCAAAATCTATTGGTTTGGCAATCATAAATTCTGAGTTAAGTTCTAATGTGCATGACATATTGAAAAGGACTTTAAAAAATCCAATTGTTATATTAGAACAAGCAAGTGGAAAAAGGAGTTATGTGTTTCTAACTAAAGATTTAGATATACATGCAGTTAACGTGGTATTTAAAGACAGCATTTGGTATGCTGAAGGTTTAAATGCTGAAATGAGAAGAGAAGACTTAGTTGAATTGAACAATATAAGAAAGGTTATTTATAAAAAACTTTGATAACTAGTTTATTCCGAAAATCATTCTACAAACATGATTGTCCAATACGCTTCCGATTTACATTTAGAGTTTATAGAAAATAGGGCTTATTTAAAAGACAACCCGCTACAAGTTGTTGGCGATGTTTTACTGCTTGCAGGTGATATAGTCCCATTTAAGTTGATGGATCAGCACAAAGACTTCTTTAGCTTTCTTTCCGACAGTTTTGCAGCTACCTATTGGGTGCCAGGTAATCATGAGTATTATCACTTCAACATTGCAACAAAATGTGGTGTTGTGAATGAGAAAATACGAAGTAATATATTTTTAGTGAATAATACTTCGGTAATAAACGATGATGTAAAGTTTATTTTCTCAACACTTTGGAGTAAAATTAGTCTGGCCAAGGAATATCAAATTCAAAGTGCAATGAATGATTTTCATGTCATAAAACACCGTGGATATACACTTTCAATAGCGCAGTATAACCAATTACATGTCGATAGTTTGGCATTTCTTAAAAGCGAATTGACTTTGGAAACGTCTACAAATAATATAGTAGTTACTCACCATGTCCCGACTTATAAAAACTACCCTGAAAAATATAGAGACAGTACTATAAACGAAGCATTTGCGGTAGAATTATTCGATTTGATAGAATCTGCTGCCCCTGATTATTGGATTTACGGTCACACACATGGTAATGCGCCTGATTTTTCGATTGGAAAAACGCGATTGCTGACCAATCAATTGGGTTATGTAAAGTACGGAGAGCAATCAGGTTACAGTAGTGATCGAAGTTTTAATTTGTAATATTACATAAATACATAATTATATAATTACATAAATATAGAAATACATAAATACAGAAGTATAAAAATATAGGAATCTATTCTCAAAAGAGAGCCTTTTTTTTCTTCCATTAGTTCCTATTGGTTAACGGCCAACCTACTAATCAGCTCATTTATAGGGAAAATCTCCAGCATACTTTGATTTCTAGAGTTGGAAAACTTTCATGTGAATATTCCGTGTTCAATTCTAATTAATTCATCCTCAATCATTCTTATTCCGAATGTATTTTCCAGCAAGTCCTTAGGTTTTGATCCTCCGAATGATAAGTTATCTGTATTAATCCAATTATTAAATTTTATCTCACTCCCGAAAACATCATGCCCTTTTTGAAAAATTAGAACAACTTGTAATATTATTTCAGATTGAAGGGGGCTAAAGTATATGTTTTTTTTATAACGCTGCATCGTGCGTTTAGATAAATGGAGAATATTAGACTATTCATGCAAATTTAAATTACTATCTTCAGTTATACCGAGAAAGTGAGTAAAATTTATTTCAGCTCTTGTTTTCATAATAAAATAAATGTGAATGCAAATATATAACTTTGATTTGATGTCAATACAGATATTAGTCCGATTCAATATAATTTCATTAAATTTGCCGGAGCAGATTCTGTTTATCGAAGGGATATGAACATGTACACGTGCGTTACAAGTGGAAAGAAGTTGGAAGCAGTAAATTACGCGGATAAATAGTTAGGTTACTGTTCAATTACACAGCTAAAGCGTCTAATAGTTATTGCCTATAAGATAACTCATTATTTTGAATATTCTTAATGTAAAACATTGATTATGAAAACAATTAAAAACGAAACAGAATACAATGTCGTTATGCAGCGCATTGACGAATTGATAAAATTGACCGATGACGATACACCAAAGACAGACAAAAACCTAATTGAACTCGATATGCTTTGTGGACTTGAGGAAGAATACGAAGATGCTCTTTTCCCTCAGTGGTCCTAAGATGTTTTCTTTCTTGGTTTGGTGGTGAAGTTAGATGATAAACTAACACTAATGTAACCAGCCCAAACTCTTGAGAGATCTGTTCATAATTTTGCAGGAAATTTTGACGTATTTGCACCTACATCTTTGCATCGTAAACGGAATTATAACTGATTATCAAATAATTTAAAAGTACTTGAGCCAATATAAATAGCCCATATGAAAATTCTTGCCAATAATTTGATACCTTTTTCGCCAACACACCCTGGAGAAATATTGAAAGATGAAATTAAATTTATAAACATCTCTCAACGCAAACTAGCTACACAAATGGGCGTTTCTTACACCGTTTTAAACGAAATATTGAATCTAAAGCGTTCTGTAAGTATTGAATTTGCATTACGCGTTGAAGCTGTTCTGGGATTGGAAGCTGAGATGCTATTAAACATGCAATCAAGATACAATATACAGATCGCCCATACAGACAAAACCTTAATGTAACAAATAAAGAAAATAAAGAAAAAATAATCCGTTATACATTGACTAGGTTCTTCTGAGCTATTTGAATTAATAAAAAAAGGAACTAACATATACATGTTAGTTCCTTTTTTAGTACTCAATGTTTGTAATTTGCTATATATCAGCACATTTTGCGGAGAGAGAGGGATTCAAACCCCCGGTACCTTGCAGTACGGCGGTTTTCAAGACCGCTGCAATCGATCACTCTGCCATCTCTCCAGGGATCGTCTTTTCTTCAAAGGCGGTGCAAAGATACTGCTTTTTCCGAAACTACCAAACTGTTTTTCAACTCATAATTCATAATTTATAATTCACAATTGAATATCGTTTGGGTTTCAGAGTTTTATTGATTAAACCGTTTTCAAATAATCTACAACATTTTTTTCAATACGTGCTGTGATGTCCGCTATATCTGCTTTGTCGAAAGCTTCACCGCTGATATTTTCGAATAATTCGATGTATCGTTCGCTGATGCCAGCTACAATTTCAGGAGTCATTTCGGGTACTTGTTGTCCGTCTTTTCCTTGGAAACCATTGTCCATTAACCATTCACGAACAAATTCTTTCGAAAGTTGTTTTTGTGCTTCGCCCTTATCAAAAAGTTCCTGATAACTGTCGGCATAAAAATAGCGCGAAGAGTCAGGCGTATGAATCTCATCAATCAGGTAAATTTTACCATCACGACGTCCAAATTCATATTTAGTATCCACCAAAATCAAACCACGTTTAGCTGCTATTTCAGTTCCACGCAGAAAAAGTTCCATGGTGTATTTTTCCAGCATTTCATATTCTTCTATAGATACTAACCCCTGGCTTAAGATCTCATCGCGGGTAATATCTTCGTCGTGACGACCAAGTTCTGCTTTGGTAGTTGGAGTGATGATAGGTTGTGGAAAACGTTGATTCTCGCGCATGCCATCAGGGAGCTTTACGCCGCAAATTTCGCGCACACCACTTTTGTAAGTTCTCCATGCACTTCCGCACAAATATCCGCGCACAATCATTTCTACGGGGTATCCTTCGCAACGCAGACCTACTGTTACCATTGGGTCCGGACTAGCCAGCTTCCAGTTTGGAACAATGTCAGCTGTTGCATCCAAAAATTTAGCAGCAATTTGGTTCAACATTTGTCCTTTATAAGGAATCCCTTTTGGTAAAACCACGTCGAAAGCTGAAATACGGTCAGTAGCAACCATAACCAGCAAGTCGTTTTTTACTGTATATACATCACGCACCTTGCCGTGATACACGTTTGTCTGTCCATCAAAATGGAAATCAGTGTTAGTTAAAGCGTTCATATTGTTGAGTTGAGTTTTTTATAATTTATTTTTGAAATAATACAATGATATGATTAAAAATAAGATATATATGAAAAAGAATGGCCATAATATTAAACTATTTGAAAGAAAACTATTGTTTTCCCAAAAAGGTAATTCAGGTTTAATATAAACAACATCGCTACTCCAATATTCGTTGATTGAATGATATTTTAATTTAAGCCGTCTTTCAGTAATAATTTTTTTTATGCTATCGTTCCACTCGCGATGAGAATACCAAAATTCATTATCATAAAAAAGATAACGTGGCCAAAATGTATCTTTATTGCAAATATCAATAATCTCAATCATTGAAATGTATTTTGCACTATCTTTTATGTTTATATGAAGACCTGTTTTCGTGTCTTTGTTCTTGACGATATTTAATAATTTCAAATTGAATGAGTCTAATGTAGCTCTATCATTAGAAATATTTCCAGTCAATTCATAATTAATGTATTTGCGTTTATTTTCAGGCAAAGAAAGCAATGTCGTATCAAAACGATGGTCATTGATCGGACTATACCTTTGTGGAAATACAATATCTATACATCTTTCTACATTCTTATGCTAATTCAGATACCAAACACATAAAATGGGTAAAAAGATCAGACTGATCATCCCCGGAACATAATAAATTTTGTGTCGTTTCATGTGTATTTGAATTGAAGCTAAGGCAAAAACGTGATTATGTTTTCTTCAATATCAAGACCTCTTTTTTCTCTTCTTCTTTTTCCTTTTTAGTGGCAAGGGGTTCTTTAGCTTGTTTTTCATACGCATCCACAATGCGTTGTACTAGCTTGTGGCGAACAATATCTTTTACATCAAATTCTACTTTGGCTATTCCTTTTACACTCTTCAGCACTTCCAAAGCGTCAATTAATCCTGATTTTTGGGCGTATGGCAAGTCTATTTGTGTCATATCGCCTGTTACAATCATTTTGGCATTCAACCCCATGCGAGTCAGAAACATCTTTATCTGCATAGTTGTCGTGTTTTGTGCTTCGTCCAGAATAACCACGGCATCGCTCAGGGTACGTCCGCGCATAAAGGCCAGGGGAGCAATCTGAATAGTACCATTTTCCATGTATTCTTTCAGTTTGAGCGGGGTAATCATGTCCTGCAAAGCATCGTAAAGCGGTTGCAGATACGGATCAATTTTTTCTTTCATATCGCCAGGAAGGAAGCCAAGCTTTTCGCCTGCTTCAACAGCCGGACGGCTAAGAATAATCTTTTTTACTTCACGGTTTTTCAAAGAACGGACTGCCAAGGCTATGGCTGTGTAGGTTTTACCGGAACCTGCCGGTCCAATGGCAAAAAGTAAATCATTGGTTTCAAAATCTTTCACCAGCTTTTGCTGATTGGCAGTGCGAGCCATAATGGATTTACCATTTACACCATGCAAAATTAAATTTTCAAACTTAATTTCTACAGGCTCACTACCTTTTACAATTTCAATTATGGTTTCTTCGGAAAGCGTATTATTGTCTATACAAAAACGTTCCAGTTTTTCAATGATTGAAAATAAATTATTGATATCCTCCTCATTACCTGCCAATTTTATTACATTCCCACGTGCTGAAAGTCGTACATTGGGATGTAAATTTTTTATGGTTTGAACGTTGTGGTTGTTTATTCCATAAAAAACAGTAGTATCGGTCAGTTCAGAAAGTTCAAAAATTTTTTCAATCATAGAAATAAATTTAGCGGTAATCGGTAAGCTGCAAGCGGTAAATGTGATTACTTACCGCTTGTAGTTTACTGCTGATTTTTAGTATCCAAAAAGAGGATAAGCCTCCATTGTCTTATTTACTCGATCGCGAACGGATTTGATAACTTCTTCGTTTTCAACATTTGAAAGCACTGTTTCAATCATTTCCGCAATTTCTTCCATCAAATCTTCTTTTGCTCCACGGGTTGTAATAGCCGGAGTTCCCAAACGAATACCAGAAGTTTGGAATGCTGAGCGGCTATCAAATGGAACCATGTTTTTATTTACGGTAATATCAGCTTCAACCAATACTTTTTCTGCAACTTTTCCGGTTAATTCAGGAAATTTTGAACGTAGATCAACCAACATGGAGTGGTTGTCTGTTCCACCCGAAATAATGGTGAATCCGCGTGCAATCAATGCTTTGGCTAATGCAGCTGCATTTTTCTTAACCTGAGTTTGATACGCTATATATTCAGGTTGCAAACATTCACCAAACGAAACGGCTTTAGCTGCAATTACGTGTTCTAGCGGTCCACCTTGAATTCCAGGGAAAACAGCTGAGTCGAGTAGGGCAGACATCATTTTGATTTCACCCTTTGGAGTGGTTTTGCCCCAAGGATTTGGAAAATCTTTTCCTAACAAAATAATACCACCACGAGGACCGCGAAGGGTTTTATGAGTTGTAGAAGTCACAATATGAGCCCATTTTAATGGGTTTTCCAACAATCCTGCTGCGATAAGTCCGGCTGGGTGAGCCATGTCAATCATCAATATAGCTCCAACTTTATCGGCGATTTCGCGCATGCGTTTGTAGTCCCATTCGCGGGAATAAGCGGAACCACCACCAACAATAACTTTTGGTTGTTCGCGAAGAGCTACTTCTTCCATTTGGTCGTAGTCCACACGACCTGTATCTTCTTTCACATTGTATTCGCATGGTTTGTAAAGAATACCCGAGCTGTTTACCAACGAACCGTGTGACAAGTGTCCACCGTGCGAAAGGTTCAATCCTAAAAATTTATCTCCCGGATTCATACAAGCTAAAAATACGGCAGCATTGGCTTGTGCACCGGAGTGAGGTTGCACATTGGCCCATTCTGCCCCAAAGATTTCTTTCAAACGGTCGATTGCAATTTGCTCGCTTTGATCCACCACTTCGCAACCACCATAATAGCGCTTGCCGGGATAGCCTTCGGCATATTTATTGGTTAACACAGAACCCATTGCTTCCATAACTTGTTCGCTTACAAAGTTTTCGGAAGCAATCAATTCAATACCTTTCATCTGGCGCTGTTTTTCGCGCGCAATGATGTCAAAAATAACCTGGTCTCTTTTCATTTTTGTTGTCTAAAGTCTATGGTCTAAAGTCAGAAGTCTTTAGTCGATAGATGGAATTATTATTTAATTTATTTTTCTAATTTATAGATTTAGCAATACCTGAAATCTCTCAAAAAATTTCCCCACATGAAAGCCATCCATCAAGGCATGATTGGCATGTACATCCACTGGTAACCACATTTTATCACCATCCTGAGTAAGTTTCCCAAATGTAATTTTTGGAATGCTGCGTCCCACACTCAAAATACGCGCATGGTTTACAGCCGTAAAGTCGGCCCACGGAAGCGTTGAATAGTGAATTAGGTTCTCGCCGTCGAATGTAAATTTCAAGCCTCGTTCGGCTTTTACCCTTTCAACTTCGTCCATTGCTTGTGGCATAAAAACTTCAATATCTTCGTTATATGGCATATATCCGCATCCATAAGTTTCGTCTTCGCGAAAAATAGTCGGTCCGGCGCCTACGCTATCATAGCAATAAACCTTGTCATCTTCCAACCGATACCGGAATTCTTCAATTTCGTTGACTGTTTTCAACGACAAATATAAGTAATATAATGAAAAAGGATAACCTGCTTCTTTTGCTTTTTTATAAGCAGTCGAACATTCAACCTTAACAGTTACGCCAAACAAAGGTTCATCGAAGTTTTTAAATACTTCAAAGTGCTCACGGCGTTTCCAGGTTGTAAGGTCTATTTCGTGTTTCATTTTTTCTTTTGCACAGTCCACCCAAATTTTCCAATTTCTTCACCCAGTTTATAATAATGACCGTGCGAATAAGCAATTAACTTTGCGGCACCCAAATCAAAAGTGTCTGTCTCCGGGTTAATATACTTGGAATCAGCTTGAACATTCACCACATTGGCTATAAACATATCATGGGATCCAAGCGGAATAATCTCTTTAACTTTACACTCAATACAAAGCGGTGATTCTTGAACAATAGGTGCATTGACCATTTCACCTTTGACAGGAGTCAGCTTCATTTCTTCAAATTTATTGAAGTCCTTTCCACTCTTCACTCCGCACCAATCGGTTGCATAAGCCATGTCTTCGTTGGTAAGGTTGATTACAAATTCGCCGCTTTTCTTAATAATATTGTATGAGTGACGTTCTTTTCTGACAGATATATAACACATGGGTGGATTGGAACATATTGTCCCCATCCAACTAATGGTTATTAGGTTGTAATCTTTAGGTTTGCTTCCGCACGAAATTAAAGCGGCAGGCAATGGGTAAATCAACGTGCCCGGTTTCCAGTTTATTTTACTCATTTCTAAATAATTACTTTATTTTTGCATCTTCTCGTTTTACTTCACGTTCGCAATAATGGCATTTAAGCATTATCTCTCCATCATGTTTCAGTACGTGGAATCGAGTCATAACCGGTTGGTTATTGGTTATACAATTGGGGTTAGTACATTGAACTATTTCGCGAATTTCATTCGGCAAACTTAATGGTCTTTTTTCCACCACCTGAAAATCACGAATAATATTAATCTTTGCGTTGGGTGCTATCAAAGCTATTTTATTGGTTTCGTCTTCGGCAAATGCCCTATCGGATATTTTGATAATTCCTTTCGAACCAATTTTGGCACTTTCAAGATTATTGGCAAGCGTTATTTGGTTTAAGGAGGATTCTAAATGTAAAATTGAAACTACCTTAAACATTTTGTCAGAAGGAATATGATCGATTACAGTTCCATTGCAAAGTGCAGCAACTTTTAATTTTTTTTCCATGGTTACGAAATACACAAATTACACGAATTTAATACGAATTTCACAAATTACTTAATCATTTCCACATTAGTGGTTAGGGATTCAGTCCCAATACTTTGCTTACAATGGCCTGTCGTATATACAAACCATTTTGTGCTTGTCTGAAATAATATGCTTTTTCATTTCCATCAACATCAGGATCAATTTCCGTAACCCGGGGAAGCGGGTGAAGAATGCGCAGATTAGGTTTGGAATGCGCCAGCATATCATTTTTTAACGTGTAAACGTTTTTCACCCGTTCGTACTCCATCAAATCCTGAAAACGTTCCTTTTGAACCCGGGTCATGTAAAGTATATCTGCGTCATTAAAATTTTCATTGAGTTCGTTCACTTCCGTAAAAGGAATATTCTTTTTACGGCAGAACAGTTTGTACTCGTCAGGCATTTTCAATTCATCAGGAGCTATAAATTTGAACGTTGGATTGAAATGTGACATCGCCATTATCAGTGAATGTACCGTACGTCCGTATTTCAAATCGCCTACCAAGCATATGGTTAGGTTTTCCAACGTTCCCTGAGTTTTTAGAATCGAATACAAATCCAGCAATGTTTGTGAGGGATGCTGATTCGCACCATCGCCCGCATTAATAATCGGAACGGGCGAAACTTCTGCCGCATAACGTGCCGCACCTTCGAGCGGATGTCGCATCACGATTGCATCGGCATAGCAGCTTACCATGTGAATCGTATCGTTAAGTGTTTCGCCTTTTGCTGAACTACTCGTTGCTGCATCCGAGAAACCGATAATTGATCCACCAAGGCGTATAACAGCCGTTTCAAAACTTAACCTAGTTCGGGTTGAAGGTTCAAAAAACAAGGTGGCAATAACTTTGCCATCCAACGTTTTCCGATTCGGATTGGCTTCAAACTTTGCAGCCGAATCAAGTATCGACAGAATTTCTTCTTTACTGTAATCGGAAATGGATACTAAACTGTTGTTGCTCATAATATGACTTAATTCAGATTCCAAACCCATGAAAGGGTTCAAAGATTTGGCTAAAGAGTTTTAAATTTTTTAAGTTCCCTTTTAGAGGAAATATGGGTTTAAAAAAAACCAACACAAATCTGACAGTGATTTATATTGGTTTTGATTTTTCTGCAAGCAAATTTTCTACGCAACTATTTCGCTGTGAGCTGCTTTGTTCGAAAAAATATTTTAAGTTTTCCGTTTTCA
>Ga0302288_1000813_pt1 | contig 22774 bp, 22 predicted proteins | sample III_Fen_N1_1_FD_194549 | JGI IMG/M metagenome (GOLD analysis project Ga0302288, IMG submission 194549) | Peat permafrost microbial communities from Stordalen Mire near Abisko, Sweden - III_Fen_N1_1 | ecosystem: Environmental > Terrestrial > Soil > Wetlands > Permafrost | place: Sweden: Abisko...
AAAAGTTGCTGCTCCAGTAACAGCTCCAGTAGTTACTACTCCTGTTGTTACAACACCAACTGTTGTAAATAATGTTAAGCAAATAACAATAGACTTAAAGTATGGTGATAAAAACAATCAAGTTAAATTACTTCAAGATAAATTAAAGGCTCAAGATTTCTTGGATTCAAGTATTCCATCTAATGGTACATTTGGTTCTGTTACCAGAGATGCTGTTAAATTGCTTCAGCAATTATATGGTCTTTCTCAAACTGGAATTGTTGATAGTCTAACTAGAGAGAAATTAAATCAATAGAATTTAGTTAAACAAAAATAACCCATTGGTGGGTTATTTTTGTTGGGGGGGGTAGGTTCTATATTTGACACATTCCTATATTTTATGTTATTACTAAAAGGTTGTGAAAAAAATTATCTCATATTTCAATACTCCTAATTTAGCTAAAAAAACACTTAGATTATTTTTAGGTGGTTTAGCCTTTACTGTCTTTGTTTTCTTTGGTGTATTTATCGCAATGCGATTTAATCTCACAAATGTTGAAGGAAGTGTGGATTCAAAGAGTAATATATATAATTCAATTCAAGATTTATTTGACCGTAAGAAACAAGTTGCAAAGACTCCACAATGGGCAAAGACAGATGATTGGATTGTTATAAGACGCGGACTTACAAATGATAAAGCCTTAATAGAAAAGGCAAGTAGAGTTTCTGGTGTTCCTGTTCGAACAATCCTCGCTCCTATTATAGTAGAGCAATTTCGTTATTTTGGGTCAAATAGAGAGCTTTTGAAGAAAATATTTTTACCTCTTCAAGCACTTGGAAATAGTGTGAAGTTTTCTTATGGAATTGCTGGGGTTAAGATTGCTACAGCACAGCAAATAGAAGCAAATCTTAAGGATTCAAGTAGTCCATATTATTTAGGTAGTGAATACAGACATGTGTTAGATTTTAAAACAGATGACCATGATAAAGAGAGAATGGACCGTCTTACTGATGATAATAATCACTATTATTCATATCTATATACCGCTTTGTTTATAAAACAAATAGAAACACAATGGAAAAATGAAGGTTATAATATAACAGACAGACCAGAAATAACTGCAACCTTATTTAATCTTGGGTTTGTTCATTCAGAACCCAAAGACAATCCTGAAGTTGGTGGTTCAGATATAACTGCAGGGGAGAAAACATATACTTTTGGAGGTCTTGCTTTTGATTTCTTTTATTCAAATGAATTAGGAAAAACATTCCCTATAGAATAATTAACATACCATAATATTATTTAAGTGATATAATATAGGTATATGACAACGCCACAATTATTGGATTTTGTTAGAAAATCATTATCACAAGGAGTAACCAAAGAAAAGATTACTAGTGATTTAATTGCTAATGGTTGGACTCCTACAGACATACAAGAATGTTTTCGTTCTTTGAGTATAAATACACCACCAGCGAACCTTGTTCCTGTTTTTTCTAATTTTTATCCTAATAGTGATGTTGTAACCACTCCTGTTGCTGGTAGTCATAAAGGTAGAAGAACTTTTTTTGCTATTAGTCTTATTATTTTAATAGGAGGAGGTACTTCTGGGTATTATTTTAAAGATAATATTTTAGCTATACCTATTGTTAAGGATTTTATATCAAGTAAAAATATAAATGCAGATAGTTTAACAGAAGAGCAAGCCTTACAAAAGAAAGCAATACAAGATAAAATTCTACAAGATCAAATAGAAAAATCAAAGCTAGAAGCATCTGCTAACTTAGGACAAAAACAAGCTACTGCAGCTTCAGTTACTCCTGTAACTACTTCATTATTCAAAACTGGAACAACTACAGAAAAAAGTATACCCGTTCAAAACTAATACAATACTAATCATACAATGTTAAAAATTTTCAAATTTAAAAAAGAAGGGTATTCTCGTATAACTATTTTAGCCATAATCTCAACATTAGTTTTCTTCATAGCTTTTATATTTGGAGAAGGGTGGGGAGGTAATTTGGGTTTGAATCAATCCTGTACTCCGTATTTAGGTTGTTCTTCTAGTTTTTTTGGTTATGATGCTGTTGAACATTTTATTTCTGGAGTGATGATTATCTATGTCATATCTTTATTATTTAAAAAGCTTCCAAAGTATTCAGTATTAAGTAATAAAAGATGGAAGAATATCGTAATCTTTCTTTCTATGGTTGCCTTTATTGGAGTTCTATGGGAATTCGTAGAATGTGCACATGATATTTTTAGATCCAATGTTCTTCATCAGGTATTGATAAATAGAAGATTAAATATAAATCTTCTTGATCAGCCTAATAATATAGATACAATGGGGGATTTGTTCTTTAGTTTATGTGGTTCTATAATAGCTTTGTTTTCTGTAAAAAGTATTTTAGGCTCAGATGAGTAATATTATTAATTTATTTAAATTTTATTTATGTTAAAAGGATTCAAACAATTTATTCTTCGTGGAAATGTAGTTGATCTGTCTGTTGGTGTTGTTATTGGAGCAGCTTTTAGTGCTGTTGTTACTTCATTAGTTGCCAATATTTTAACTCCTATAATTGGAGCTATGGTTAAAACACCAGACTTTTCAAGTCTTATGTTTACTATAAATGGTAGTAAGTTTATGTATGGAAATTTCTTGAATGCTCTTATTTCATTTATTATCGTTGCAGCAACTATATATTTCTTTGTTGTTACTCCTATTAATACATTGATAGCTCGTTCAAAGAAAGAAGCACCACTTGATCCAACTACAAAAAAGTGTCCAGAATGTCTAAGTGAAATACCACTTGAGGCTAAAAGATGTGCATACTGTACTTCATTGGTTTAATTACAATAGTTTTATTATAAAAGCCTGCATAAATGCAGGCTTTTATAATGATAGGAAATAGTATTTGACAAAGGTTGTGGCTTTTAGTATTATAAATTAGTTAGTTTAACTAACTAATTATTCTAACCAATAAAATAATGAAAAATCAAAATATAGAAGAACATTTTGAGGCTTTAATGATGGAACTTCATAACAGTATAGGTTATGAGCTTCGACAGAAAGCTTTAAAGTTTAATTTTACTTTTTCTCAGATGGAAGTAGTTCGTTATGTAAAGAAAGAGAAGAATCCTACAATGAAGGATATAGCTAATTATTTACACATAACCCCTCCTTCTGTTACTGCTCTTGTTGAAGGCCTTATAAAAAAGGGTTTAATAAAGAAAGAAATTGATAAAAATGATCATAGAATGACACGCATAATTGTCACTTCAAAAGTTTCTAAAATGTTTAATTTATTAAGAAACAAGAAGATTGAAGCTTTTAAAAATATGCTTTCTAGATTAAATAATAAAGATAAAAGTGAGTTTGTGAGAATATTAAAAATTTTAAATAAAGAATTAAATATAAGTTATGAAAAATAAAATTATAAAACTATTAGAAAAACCAAAAACTATTATACCTATTTCAATCGCAATAGCTGTTATTGCTGGTATTTTAATTTTTATATTTGTAGGTCGTCCACCACAAGTAAATATTGATTATAAAAATAGTAATTCAGGTTCTGAAAGTCTTTCACAGAGTTTTGCAGATGGCGAAGAACTAAGTCTTGCTTTCGTTAAGAGTGGAAGAATAAGTAATGTTCCTGTAAAAGCAGGGGATATTGTTCATAAAGGACAAGTTCTAGCTGAATTAACTTCTACTGATGCATCTGGTGCTGTTAGTCAGGCCGCTGGTGCTCTTGAAGTTGCAAAAGCAAACTATGAAAAAATCTTAAATGGAGCAACTGGAACAGATATTGATGTTTTAAAGACATCTGTTACAAGAGCTGAAAATAATCTAGAGAAAACAATTTCCACCCAACAAACCCTTGTCCAAAACGCATACTACAATCTATTAAACTCAACACCAGAAGCAAGACCAAAGGATGGTACAGGTGACTACATAGCACCTATCATAAGTGGTAACTACAATCTAGGTAAAGAAGGAACAATAAAGCTAGTATCATACTACAGTGCAGGAGGCTCAAGCTTTAGTGCTACAGGTCTTACAGAAGGTACAGGTACTGCTAACTCTATTACATCTCAACCAATAGGAGACTCTGGTCTATTCATCAAATTCCCATCTACTACAAACATAAACATCAATGACTGGGTTATTGAAATCCCTAACAAGAAAGCTTCTAACTACCTACAAAACTACAATGCTTACCAGGCTGCGTTGAAGGGGCAAGCACAAGCAGTATCACTTGCTACATCAGATCTTGATCAAGCTCGTGCTACATTAAATGCAAAACAAGCTGCTGCTCGTCCAGAAGATGTTGCTATAGCAAAAGCTCAAGTAGATAGTGCCCAAGGTGCACTTGAGATTGCTCAAACTGCTTACAATAATAATTTTATATATGCACAAGCAGATGGAGTTATTACTGTTGTTAATGCAAAGGTTGGAGAAATATCAATAATGAATCAAAAAGCTATTGGTATGACTGTTAAATTAAATACTAATAAATAAATATTATGGATAAAGAAAATAAAAATGAAGTAAAAAGTGTTCAAAAAAAAGCTAGTCTATTTTCCAATTTATGGGTTAAGAGTTTAACAGCAATAGTTGTTATTTTCTTAATCCTTGGAATATTTATTTACTGGCGTGTAGTAGCAGGAAAAGTTGAAATAGAAAATTCTACTATTTCTGCTCCTATTATAAATCTATCATCTTCAACTCCTGGTATTCTAGAAGATGTATATGTAAATGAAGGGGATGTAATAACAGCCAATACTCCAGTTGCTAAAGTTGGAACTGAAATCATAACAGCAAGAGTAAATGGAGTTGTTGTTGCTGTAAACAAACAACAAGGTCAATATTTTGGCCCAGGTTCCACTGTTGTATCTATGGTAAATACTGACGAAGAAAGAGTTGTCGGTAAAATAGATGAAGATAAGGGACTTGTAGATATAAAAGTTGGTCAACCTGTAACTTTCACTGTTGATGCTTTTGGAAGTAAAACTTTCAATGGTGTTGTAAGTGAAGTTAGTCCTATGTCAAACGAAAGTGGTATTGTGTTTAGTATTTCTGATAAGCGTGAAATTAAAAAATTTGATATAAAAGTTCGTTTCGATACAAATGAATACAAAATGTTAAAGCAGGGAATGTCGGCCAAGATTAAAGTTTACGCAAATTAATTTATGCCTAAAGTAACCCAAAAAAACTTGCGTTGGTGGGTTCTTTTAACTGTCATAGTTGGAACTTTTCTAGGTAGACTTGATCAGACAATCGTAAACCTAGCATTACCTAAAATGATGGATACTTTTAGTATCACAGTTTCTTCTGCTTCATGGATTTCAACTGCTTATATTTTAGCCAATGCTGTCTTTGTTCCTATTTGGGGTAAGTTGGGAGATACTATCGGACGCAAAAAGGTATATATAATTGGATTTTCAATCTTTATTCTAGGTTCAGTATTGGCTGGTTTTGCTTGGAGTTTACCGTCAATGATTGTATTTAGAATTATACAAGCGATAGCTGGTAGTGCTGACTATCCGACTGCGATGGCTATTATTTCTGTTACCTTCAAAGAGGGTAAAGAGAGAGCTCAAGCTCTAGGAATCTGGTCTGCTTCATTTGCTGCTGCTGCAGTTTTTGGTCCACTTATTGGTGGTCCGCTTATTGATAGCTTTGGATGGAGATCTGTCTTCTTGATAAATCTACCGATTGGAATTATTGGTATTATCATGGCCTTAAAATTTGTTAATGAATCTCGTATTGAAAATAAAACACATTCATTTGATTGGTGGGGTTCTATTACATTAGGTGGTTCACTTTCTGCACTAGTTCTTGTGTTAGATAAAGGTCTTGATTGGGGTTGGTTCTCATCATCGTCTCTATTATGTTATTTTGCTGTTGTTGTCCTACTTGGTTTGTTTATAAAAATAGAACACAAAGCAAAAGAACCTATTGTTGATTTGAAATTCTTTAAGATTCCAGCTTTTGTAAATGTACTGTTAAATAACTTTGTTGTATTTATGGGAATGATGGGAAGTTTATTCTTGCTACCAGTATTTGCTCAGACATTCTTGGGTTATACAGCTACAGAAAGTGGTTACTTATTTATGCCAATGGCATTTATGATGGTATTATCTGCACCACTCGGTGGAAGTTTTGTCGGAAAGATACAATCAAAGTATGTTATTTTCGCAAGTACTATTGTCGCATCTATTGGAACCTTTATGTTTATGAGTATTGATGCAAAATCAACAGCTCTAGATATTATTATTCCTCTTATGGTTATGGCTTTTGGTTTAGGTTTTGGTATGTCACAAAGAACAAGTATTGTTGCATCATTAGTTGATCCTCACGAAATTGGTATTGCTTCATCTGTTCTTGCACTAGTTAGAAATATTGCCGGAGCTTTTGGTATTGCTATATTTGGTACCATCTTAAATAACTCTATAAAAAGCAATGTACTATCTATAAATAATTTTAGTACTATTTCAACTCATAATCTCGTAAGTATAAGACAGTATGTTGCCCTTATAGAGCTCAAAGCTCAAATAAATGCATATTCTTATGTGTTCTTTGTTGCTGGATTAATTATTTTCCTCGGTGCATTTATCTCTCTATTTATGAAGATTAAAAAAGAGCGTACTGATATAGTGGTTCATGTAGAGTAATTATTTACACGATATGTGTATTACTATTGGGTATACATAAATATATATTGTATAATACTCAAATGAATATAAACTCTGGTAAGGTTACGAAGAAAAAAACTAATTCTAAAAAATCTCCTACCATTGTTATGGTAAGTGGTGGTTTTGATCCTATTCATATAGGTCATGTTCGCTATATGAAAGAAGCAAAGAAACTTGGTGATTACCTTGTTGTTGTTATAAACAATGACAACTGGTTTAAGCTAAAAGGTAAACCTGTTTTTATGCCACACAAAGAAAGAAAGGAAATAATAGAAGCACTCGGTTGTGTTGATGAAGTAGTTGTTACTCATCACTCTAAAAAAACAAAAGATATAAGTGTATGTAAAGAATTAAAAAAGATTAAACCTCATATTTTTGCAAATGGGGGAGATAGATTCGCTGATAATATTCCAGAATTTAAATTATGTAAAAAGCTAGGAATACAGATGGTCTTTAACGTTGGTCATGGAGGTAAGGTTAGAAGTTCCTCAACACTACTAAAAGATTATTCAAAGAATTTCAAAAAGTAATTATGAATAAACATAAATTTATAATTCCAAAATCTATTTTCTTACTAATAATTCTTTCATTAGTATTAAATATTTTAAGAGTGTTTATTTTTGGTAAACTTTCTTTGATTTATGTTATATGGAATTTATTTTTAGCATTCATTCCTTTTGTTATAAGTTCTTTTCTTTTGGAATATTCTAATCGCAATAAATTAAATAATATATCATTTTGGATTTGGGGTATTGTTTGGTTTCTTTTTATTCCAAATTCTCCTTATATAGTTACAGACTTAATACATATAGGTGAAATCCATAATGTTCCTATAATATATGATGCTTTTCTTTTATTTAGTTCTGCTTGGACAGGGCTACTTCTTGGTATGTATTCTATGTTTCATATGGAGAAGATTATAAAAGCCAAGTATTCACAAAAGATTGCTTCTATAAGTATCTTTATTGTAATGTTCTTTTCTAGTTTTGGAATCTTTATAGGAAGATTTCTTCGTTTCAATAGTTGGGATATTGTTTCAAAACCTATATCTATTATCAACGGAATAATAAATGTATTTATGGACAAGAGTGATTATCTTCTTGCTGTTTTATATACATTATTATTTTTATTTTTTATTTCCATGTCTTATTATTCATGGAAATCTACACAAGAAAAATGATCTCACCAACAAAGAAAATTATTGCTTTTGATTTAGATGGAACACTTGCAGCAAGTAAGCAGCACTTAGAATCTGAGATGTCAGAACTTTTGTGTGAGCTAGCAAAACATAAAAAGGTTGTAATAATTACAGGTGGTTCATTTGAACAATTTCAGAAACAATTTTTACCATTTTTTAACCCATGTAATTGTGATAGTAAAACAGTAATGGAAAATCTATTTCTACTTCCTACTAGTGGTAGTCGTTGCTATGAATATAATAATTTTAAGAAAGGTTGGGTTATGACAGGTATGGAAGAATTTCCTATTGATATTAAAATAAAAGTTATTACAGAGTTAGAAAAAATAGTGGCTTCTCATGAGTATGGGGTAGGGGCTATTGTAGAAGGAGACAAAGTTATAGAAGACAGAGTGACTCAAGTTACTTTTTCTGCTCTTGGTCAAAATGCTCCAATAGAAAAAAAGGAATTATGGGATCCAAATCAAGAAAAACGCCAGCAAATAAAAAAAGAATTAGTTGCTAGTTTACCTAAGGTAAATATTGCCATAGGGGGAGCTACTTCTATAGATATTTTACCTTTTGGTTTTGATAAAGCTAAGGGATTAAAGAAACTTTTAGATAAGATAGATATGAAAATAGAAGATATGGTTTTTGTTGGTGATGCTATTTTCCCTGGGGGTAATGATTATTCAGCGTATGAAGCTGGAATTGAAAGTATTAAAGTCTCAGGTCCTACAGAAACAGCTGATTTAATTAAAAATTTAATAAAATCCCCATCTTTTTAATTGTTTTAAAAAAATAAAAAATATATGTTATAATTAACCAATGGAAGATAACCTAGAAATATATCAAGAGGAAAGACCATGGGGATTTTTTCGTAGGTTTACAAATAATACTCCTTCAACTGTTAAAATAATTAAAGTTAAACCTAATGAACAGCTAAGTCTTCAGAGTCACAATCATAGATCTGAGTTTTGGAAGGTGATAAGTGGTGATGGTATTTTTGAAATAGACGGCAAGAAATATATAGTAGAAAAAGATGATGAAAAGGAAGTTCCAGTAGGAATAAAACACAGAATTCAAGCAGGAACTACCGGTATGGAAGTACTTGAAATAGCAAAAGGTGTTTTTGATGAAGCTGATATTATTCGTTATGAAGATAAATACGAAAGAGCTTTATAATTATGGTAAATATAATTAAAAAAACAATAAATAAGATTACTAAAAAAACTCCTCTTGTTAAAAAAAGATCTGTTATTGGAAAGCCTAAAAAAGTTAAATTAATTTCTAAAACTAAAGATATAAAATCATATGCAACTCCAAAGAGTAAAAAGAAAGTTGTGAAGGTTGTTGTAAATAAAAATAAAACTGAACCTAAAAAAGAAGAATCGTATATTAAACTAGAAAAAGCATCACACAATCCTATTATTTCTCCAAGTCTTTATGACTGGGAATCAAAAGCAACATTTAATCCTGCTGCTTTTGAATATAATGGTAAAGTTCATATTGTGTATAGAGCAGTAGGGGAAGATGATGTTTCTGTTTTAGGATATGCTTCTAGTTTTGATGGACTTCATATAGAAGATAGACCAACATATTTTGCTTATAAAAGATTTTTTGAATATAAAAAGGATGGACCAAGAGCAGAATATCTTTCTGGTGGTGGATGGTGTGGTGGATGTGAAGATCCTAGAATGACATTAATAGATGGCATTGTTTATGTAATCTATACAGCATTTGATGGTTGGGGTTCTGTTCGTCTTGCTATGACATCTATAAGTCTTTCTGATTTTCTTAAAAAGAAATGGAATTGGAAAAAGGCTGTATTAATATCTCCACCAGGTCAGATAAATAAAAATTGGGTTTTATTTCCAGAAAAAATAAATGGAAAGTTTGCAATATTGCATAGTTTTTATCCTAATATTTTAATTAATTATTTTGATGATCTAAACGAACTTGATGGTAAACATTTTATAACAAGTAATAATACTAGACCTGTTGATAAAACTAGAACTTGGGATAGTTGGTTTCGAGGAGTAGGACCTACACCGATCAAGACAAAAGAAGGATGGCTTATTTTGTATCATGCAATGGATCATAATAATCCAGATAGATACAGATTAGGAGCAATTCTTTTGGACTTAAATGATCCAACAAAAGTTTTGTATCGTTCACAAAATCCTATTCTCGAACCAGAAGAAGATTATGAAAACAATGGTCACAAGTGGGGAGTTATTTATTGTTGTGGAGCTGTTGTAAAAGGTGAAGACCTATTTGTTTATTACGGTGGAGCAGATAAATTTGTTTGTGTCGCTTCTATAAAGCTTCAAGGTTTAATAGATGATTTGAAGGCAGACAAAACAGTAAAATTAATAAAAAATAAAATTCTAAAAAAGATTTAAATATATGTATGTAGCAAAAAGATCACAACACAATCCTATTCTTACGCCTAACAGAGATCATTATTGGGAAGAGTTTGCTACTTTTAATATGTGTCCTATCAAACAAGGGGATACTACCTATGCTTTTTACAGAGCTATTTCCGCTGTTGATAAGATGACATTGCAACAACAAACATCAATCGTTGGTATTTGTAAGAGTGATGATGGTGTTCATTTTGAAGATAGAACTCCTTTTATTGTACCAACAGAAGATTGGGAAGCACACGGATGTGAAGATCCAAGAGTAACTTTTTTTGAGGGTAAATATTATATTTTTTATACAGCACTTTCTAGGTATCCATTTGGACCAGAAGGTATAAAAGTTGCTGTTGCTATAAGTGATGATTTATCTAAAGTTGATGAAAAGCACCTAATAACTCCTTTTAATGCAAAAGCTATGACCCTTTTTCCTGAGAGAATAAATGGAAAAATTACAGTTATTTTTTCAGCTCACACAGATTTACCACCAGCAAAAGTTTCAATCGCACAATTTGATAATATAGAACAGTTATGGGATGAATCATATTGGGAAGAATGGATAAAGGATTTAAATAGTCACACTGTTGATTTTACTCGCAATGCATATGATCACCTAGAAGTAGGGGCTCCACCTGTTAAAACAAAATACGGATGGTTGTTAATCTATTCACATATTCAGAATTATTTTGCTAGTCCAGAAAAACTAGATCGTATTTTTGGAATTGAAGCCTTACTTTTAGATATAAATGACCCAACAGTAATAGTTGGTAGAACTCGTGGTCCAATACTTGCCCCAGAAGAATCATATGAATTATCTGGTTATATTCCTGATGTTATTTTTCCAACAGGAGCATTAATAGAAGAAGATTTATTGGCAATATATTATGGAGCAGCTGATACTACTACTTGTTTGGCTTATGTTAATCTAGAAGATTTACTTTCTACTATGTACAAGGGGACAGCAGCTGACTGGAGATTTAAGCGTGCAGCTTCGAATCCGATAATTTCTCCAATAAAAGATAATTACTGGGAATCAAAAGCAACATTTAATCCTGCTGCAATAAACATAGATGGTAAAACTCATATCTTATATAGAACATTATCTGAGGATAATACTTCTTCTATTGGCTATGCTTCGACTGTTGATGGTTTTACTATAGATGAAAGATTACCTTTGCCTGTGTATGTACCACGAGAAGATTTTGAAATTAAAAAAATATCAGGTGGAAATTCTGGGTGTGAAGATCCTCGTTTAACAAAGATAGATGATACTATTTATATTTGTTATACAGCTTTTGATACTATTGGTCCTCCTTGTGTTGCTGTATCTTCTATTTCAGAAAAAGATTTTATTGCTCACAATTGGAATTGGACAAAACCATTTTTGATTACACCAAGAGGTATGGATGATAAAGATACTTGTATTTTTCCAGAAAAATTCAAAGAAGGATACTTTGTTGCACATAGAGTAGATAATGAAATATGTGGCGACTACTTAAAGTCTATTGATATAAATGGAGATGTTGTAGATAAATGTTTACGCATTATAGGTCCTCGTAAGAATTTCTGGGATAGTGCAAAAGTTGGTATTACTGCTCCACCTATTAAGACAGAGTACGGTTGGTTGTTGTTGTATCATGGAGTATCAAAGAGTCACAATACTTATCGTGTTGGTTCTGTTCTTCTTGATATTAATGACCCTGCGATTATTCTTGCTCGTGGAACTGATACTATATTTGAACCAGAAGAACCTTATGAAAAGATTGGAATTGTAAATAATGTTGTTTTCCCTTGTGGAATGGTTGTAAAAAATGAACTTCTTTATATATATTATGGTGGTGCTGACAAAGTAACTTGTGTTGCTACTATGGATCTTTCAATAATACTTACAGCTCTAGTAAATGGTATTGAATTAAACGACAAGTAGTAAATTTTACCCTAAACTGATATAGTAAAAATAAGGACTAAATGTCCTTATTTTATATGACAAAAGATTATTCAGATTTACATAGAGACTTAGTGCTAAAATATTTTTGGCAGGTTGTTAGAAATTTTAAAATTTCCTTATTTATCATCGTATTTGGTTCAATACTTGCTGCAAGTCTTGATATATACATACCATTACAATTTCTTAAGCTTTGGAATGTATTAAGTACAAATAATTTTAATCTTGTGGCAACTGCACAGACTGTTGTTTTAACTATATTTATATTAGGTCTTGCTCGTTGGGCATCTAGAAGAATTGTTGGTTTTTCAAACTCTTATTTTCAGTCAGCAGTTATGGCAGGATTAAGAGCTCAAGGTTTTTCTTATTTAATAGGACATTCTCGTTCTTTCTTTGCAGATAATTTTGGTGGGTCATTAACTCAGAAAATAGGGAAGTATGCTCGTGCATTTGAGAAGTTAATGGATAGATTAGTAAACGATGGTATTCCTCTAGTTATTCGTTCTGTAGGAACTGTTATTGCTATATATACTTTAGTTCCTAAATACGCTTATATCTTATCAATATTTTGTATTGTCTTTTTAGTAACTGCATTAATATACACTCGCTTTAAATTAAAATACGATGTTATCTCTGCATTATCAGATACAAAAACAACAGGTGCTATTGCTGACTCTATTAGTAATCACTCATCTATTCAACTTTTTGCCGGTAATGATTATGAAAAAGAAAAAGTTGGAGAGGCTGTTGAAGAGCAGAGAAAAACAACAGTATTTAACTGGTTCTTATGGGAAGGATTAGGTGCTGTTCAAAGTTTTTATGCTGTAGTAATAGAGTTTATTATTTTTTGGACTGCTATAGGAGATTGGAAACTTGGTTTAATAGGAATACCTATAATTGTTTTACTTCAGAGTTATTTGGGGCGCTTAATAGAAAATCTATGGAGTTTTGCTTCTATTGTTCGTACTTTCTATGATGGTTTTGCTGATGCTCAAGAGATGGCGATTATATTAGATACCCCTTATGATATTTCTGATAATGAAAAAATAGTTTCAAATAACCCATATGGTGATGTTGTTTTTGAAAATGTTACTTATATTTATGATAAGAACAAAACAAAAGTTTTTGATAATTTTTCTTTGACTATTAAGGCAGGGCAAAAAGTTGCCGTTGTTGGTTCGTCTGGGGCAGGGAAGTCTACTTTTGTAAATCTTATTATGAGATTATTTAATTTAAATTCTGGTAAGATTCTTATTGGTGGTACAGATATAAGTTTAATTTCTCAAAAAAGTTTAAGAGAGCAGATTGGTTTTGTTCCACAAGATCCAGTTTTATTCCATAGAACTCTTATGGAAAATATTCGTTACGGTAGACGTGATGCAACCGATGAAGAAGTTATAAATGCTTCAAATCTCGCTCACTGTGAAAAGTTTATTTCTAGATTACCACTTGGTTATGAAACTTATGTAGGAGAGAGAGGAATTAAGCTTTCTGGTGGAGAGAGACAAAGAGTTGCTATTGCTCGAGCTATATTGAAGAATGCTCCGATACTTGTTCTTGATGAAGCTACATCATCTCTGGATTCTTATTCTGAGTATTTAATTCAAGATGCATTAAAGTCTCTTATAAAGAATAAGACAACTATTGTTATTGCTCATAGATTATCAACAATAAAAGAAATGGATAGAATTGTTGTTTTATCTAATGGTAAAATCGTTGAAGATGGAACCCACGAAGAGCTTATAAATAAGTCTTCTGGTGAATATAAAAAGCTTTGGGATCTTCAGGCTGGTGGTTTTAAAAACAATAACATAGTGATATAATTTCTGTATGAATTCATCAATAAGAAATGTAAATAAGGAGCATAAAGATAGTTTAACAAAATCACAAAAGATAGCTTTGTTTATTACTAATCATATTGGAACAATAGAGTTTGCTATATTCTGTGTTATCCTTGCTTCTATCCCGCTTGTATGGAAAAGCACAATGACTGTGATTCTATATATATCATCTGGTTATCTACAGTTAGTATTTCTACCACTTATTATGGTTGGTCAAAATCTACAAAGTAGACATTCAGAAAAAAGAGCCGAAGCTGACTATGAACTAAATGTTAAGAATGATCAACAGATAAAAAGTATTCTCGAAAAGCTAGAAAAACAAGACGAAATGATAAAAGAAATTTTAAGTAAGACTAAATAAAAAAATACCCAGATAGAGGCCTTGCCTCTATCTGGGTATTTTTTTATTTGATAGTTAGTAATATTATTTCTGGACTTGTTCCTACTCTTATTGGAGGTGTTCCACTACCAGCACCTGAGCTTGTTATTGATACTGTTTTTAATATGTAATTTATTCCATAAAGATATTTTCCATGCATCATTTTAAGTATTATTGTAAGAGGGAAGAATTGTCCACCGTGTGTGTGTCCAGACAAAACAAGAGATACATCATTCTTTGCTAGTAGGTTAATCTTTTTAAGATGATGCATTAAAATAATACTTGGAATTTTTTTATCATACTCTGTATGAGTTAATGCATTTTTAACTTTATTGTTTGTCTGTTTTTTATTATATGGCATACCTATTATTTGTGTGCCATTTATTATTACTTTTTTATTTGTAATATCATTTAAATTTTTAGGGAAGTTTGATCTGAATGCCTGGTAGTCTTTACTGTATCCTTCATGATTTCCTTCTACATAATAGTTTCCTAGTGGTGGATTAAGTTCGCTATGATAAGCAAAAACTTTTTTATAATCAAATGCTGGTCCATCAATAAAATCTCCTAAGTTAAAAGTAATATCAGGTTTTTCTGCATTAATAATATCAACTATTTTATGCATAAAATTTTCCTTACGCATACTTCCCAGGTGTATATCTGAAATTACTATTATTTTTTTATCTTTCCATAATGGCGATAGTGCAGGGGATTCTATGGTCCATCTTACTATTCTTGGGTTATTTGCATTAAAAATACCATAAATTATAGATATAATCGTAATAGATAATAGTGTGATTGATATTGATTCTATGGGTAGGTTTAATAAATAATCTTGATTGATTATCAATAACATATACACAATAGATGATATTATTGCTACATAAAAAATTGCTCCGAACCAAATAGTTCCTATTGTATACAATAAAGAATTTATTTTTGAAAAATGTCTTTTATTATAGTTTACTGTAATAATAAAAATTATAGGTAATACTATTCCTAATACTACAAACATCATTTTAATATTTGGGTTTTCTAAAACTCCTATTTTATTAAATAGTGAATAACTAGAGTATTCACAAATACCAATAATAAAAACAGAAGTAATTAATTTTAGAAAATTTCTTGGATGCATATATTATGCTTTTATATGTTTAATAGATTTATATAAAAAGAAACCTATTATTCCAAATGTTAAGATGGGGGATACATAAGATGGAATCTCTACTCCAAAAGAATCCGCAACCATAATTATTCCAAGAATAAAAATAGAATACATAGCTCCATTTTTTAAGAATGCATATTTTTTAATTCTATCAATATTTCCAATTGTTAGTTTTCTTAAAATATATGCACCTAATCCATTACCTAGGATTATAAGTGGAACAGATAGTGTAAAAGCAAAAGCTCCGAGTACTCCATCTATAGAAAATGTCATATCAATAATTTCTAAATAAAGTATTTTACTTATATCACTCATTTTGTTATCTCCAGAAATAAGTTTTTGTTCTCCTTTTTCTGCATTTTCTTTAAAGCCATGAGTGATAAAAAAAGCAGTTGATCCAATAACAGCAGAGAATGCTAACATAGGATTGATTTTTAGTGCATACCATACGAGTGTTGCTAGTATTATAGAAACTGTAGCAAAGAACCAAACTCCATTTTTCTGAAAAAATCTCTCGTGTCGAAGTCCAAAGTTTTTTGTTTCAAGAAATAGCCAGTGAAAAAATAGAAAAATAAGAAATACTCCACCACCAAGTAGAAGTATTGGAGCAGATTTTTCAACTGCAGCAAGAACACTTGGGTCATTTGAGAATGTTGCAGTAAGTGCTCCTATTGGTCCTAGTGTTGGTAGTGTTGCCCATACGATAATCCAAGGTAGAAGTCCTCTGACGACAAAAACAGCAAAAAGAAAACCCCAAAGTAAGAACCATTTCTGGGCTTTCTTGTTCATTGTCCCCAATACCTCAGCATTTATAACGGCATTATCAATACTTGATATTATTTCAAATAAACAGAGTCCTAAAACCGTAAGAATCATTGTTATAATCATTGTATTATTATATATATGTATCGTTTACTAGTAAAGTAAAGTAATTTTTACTAAAAAGTGAGGTAATAAATTTAATTTTTTGAAAATTTATTTAAATGGTATTTTTATCCCGAAAATATCCTTTAAAGGTAGGACCTCAAGAGACTATTATTGACGAGGTCTTGATATTTTTACATAGTGCTAATTTATGGGTAAATAGGCTTTACCTTTTTTGTTACAAAATTTATAATATAAGCCCGTAAGCATCTTGGGGATATTATTAAATAATTTTACAAAAATATGCCTTCAAAAAAGAAAATATCTGGTGCTAAAAAAGAAATAAAAAAGGTTGTCGACACAAATAAAGATCTTGTTGTTGAAAAAAAACAAAACAAGAATATTTTTATTAAAAGCGTTATAAAAAGAGATGGGGCTGCTGTCCCTTTTGATGTAGATAAGGTTACGAATGCTATTAATAAAGCTATGCTTGCTAGTGGTGAAGGTTCTTCAAAAGATGCGGAGAATGTTGCCAATAAAGTTGTTGCTGAAATCGTCAAAATAACTAAGCTTTATAAGAACTTTGTCCCTACAGTTGAAGGCTTGCAGGATACAGTTGAACAAGAGCTAATGTTGGCTGATTTTGTAAAAACTTCAAAGAATTATATTCTTTACCGTGAAGAAAGAGCCCGTCTAAGATCTCATGGTGTTACTGTTCCTGATTATGTAAAAAAACTTGCAGATGATAGTAAGAAATATTTCCGTAATCCACTTTCTGAATTCGTTTATTATCGTACATATGCAAAATGGATAGAAGAAGAGAACAGAAGAGAAACTTGGATTGAAACTATCGAAAGATATATGGATTTCATGAAAGGTAAACTTGGTGACTCTCTAAAAGAAAGTGAATATAAAGAAGTTCGTGAAGCAATCCTAAAACAAGAAGCTATGCCTTCAATGAGACTACTTCAGTTTGCTGGACCTGCTGCAGAGAAGACAAATGTATGTGCATACAATTGTTCGTTCGTTGCTCCATCAAAGTTTGAAGACTTCGGAGAAATTATTTATATCTCTATGTGTGGAACAGGAGTTGGATTTTCTGTTGAAAGTAAAAATATTCAATCTCTTCCACAAATTAAAAATCAAACAAATAAAAAAATTCCAACTTTTGTTGTTCCTGATACAAAGGAGGGATGGGCGGATGCTTTTGTTCTTGGTATGAAAACTTGGTTTGATGGTAATGATATAGATTTTGATTTTTCATTACTTCGTCCAGCAGGAGCAAGACTAAAAATAATGGGAGGTAAAAGTTCTGGACCAAAGCCACTTATAGACTTACTCGGTTTTACAAGAGACCGTATTATTCGTCGCCAAGGTAGACACCTTCGTAATATAGATGCACACGATATTATCTGTAAGATAGGGGAATGTGTTGTTTCTGGAGGAGTTCGCCGTAGTGCCCTTATTTCACTATCTGACTTAGATGATCAAGATATGCGTGATGCAAAGAATGGCCAATTCTGGATAAATGAAGGACAGAGAATGCTTGCAAACAACTCAGCTGTTTACAATACAAAGCCTACAGAAACAGAATTCCTAAAAGAATGGATATCCCTTATGGAATCAGGTTCTGGCGAAAGAGGAATCTTTAATCGTGGTTCACTTTATAAGACTTTACCAAAAAGAAGAATAGAGAAATCTGCTAACTTTATAGGAGAAATGGGAACAAACCCTTGTGGAGAGATTATTCTTCGCTCAAGACAGTTCTGTAACCTTTCAGAGGTTGTTGCTCGTGCAGAAGATACAGAAGAAGACTTAATGAGAAAGATTCGTATTGCTACAATCCTAGGAACATACCAGTCTACTCTTACTAAATTTGGCTATCTATCTAAGGAATGGAAAAATAACTGTGAAGAAGAGAGACTACTCGGTGTTTCTGTTACTGGTCAATGGGATTCAAAACTTTCTCGTGACCCAGAAATGTTAAGTAAACTTAGACTCGAAGCTATTCGTATCAACAAAATATACGCAAAGAGATTTGGTATAAGTGAATCTACTTGTATTACAGCAGTAAAGCCATCTGGTACAGTTTCTCAGACTGTTGATTGTGCTTCAGGTATGCACCCAAGACATGCACCTTACTATATTCGTCGTGTTCGTATTTCTGCTACTGATTCATTATTTAAGATGATGAAAGATCAGGGAGTACCATATCATCCAGAAGTAGGACAGAGTATGGAAGAGGCTAATACTTTTGTTTTAGAATTTCCTATGAAAGCTCCAGAAGATGCTATCTGTAAAGATGATATTAGTGCAATCGACCAGCTTGAACACTGGAAAGTTGTAAAAGTAAACTACACAGAACATAATCCGTCAGTAACTATTTCAGTAGGGGAAAATGAATGGATACAAGTAGCTCATTGGTTATACCAAAACTGGGATATCGTAGGTGGTCTATCATTCCTTCCAAGAAGTAATCATGTATACCAACTTGCTCCTTATGAAGCAATCGATGAAAAAACTTACAATGAACTTGTAAAAAATATGCCTGACTTTGATTTCTCAAAGATTGTTACTTATGAATTAAGAGATGAAACAGAAGTAAAGAAAGAGCTTGCTTGTGTTGCTGGTGTTTGTGATATAGTATAAATAATTAATAATTACAAAAGCGATTCCGCTAAGTTAAATGAAAAAACAGATTAAATACATTATTATATTTCTTTCCGCTTTTGCAGTTAGATTGATACCATTTAGAGCTCCAAATGTAGAACCTATTATGGCTTCTATAATGCCAATAGGTAAAACTTATTCTAAGTTAACAACTTTTGCTTTTGGATTCTTTAGTATTATATTGTTTGATGCTATCACTTCAGGTTTAGGTGTATGGACTCTTGTTACAGCTATTGCTTATGGTTCTATTGGACTGGGTGCAACTTATTTCTTCAAAAATCGTTCTGGTTGGAAGAACTATGCTATGTATGCTGTTATTGCAACAATCTTTTATGATGCAGTTACAGGGCTTACACTCGGACCATTGTTCTTTCATCAGTCATTCATTCAGGCTTTGGTTGGTCAAATTCCTTTTACAGCTCTTCATTTGCTTGGAAATGTTTCATTTGCTATTATTCTTTCACCAGCAATTGAAATGTGGTCAGCTAGAAAGAGTGAGAGTTTTGTTTTAGGAAGTAAAGTTAAGGTTTGCAATAGTTAGTGTATTTTTAAAATTTAAACCTATTATATTTGGAAGTGAGGTTAAATTCCTCTACTGTGCCGCAACGGTAATGCTCTTGTAAAAGAGACGAGTCCGATCTTAATATAGTAGTTGTCGCCCGAGCAGGATATAAATGTCTTTATGCATTTTAAAACTTCTGCTCTCGCAGAAGTTTTTTTATTATTTAATTAATTTATTTTATGAAACAAAATAAGAAGAAGGTTTATATATCAGTTTTATTCTCATCGATTTTATTTATAATTATTTTTTCTTATTTTAGTTTTTATAAAGAAAATAAAATAGTTGAAATACCAGAGAAAGTACAAATAGAATCTAAGTTACCAGTAAAAGAATTAGTTCCATTAAAATCTAAAATAGAATCTGTTTTAGTAAAAGATGCTCCTATAGATGTAAATGTAAAAAATACGACAATATACTTAAATGTTTTTGATAAGAATTATAAAACTCAAACAGAAGAAGGTGTAAATGTTTATGATGCGATGAAAAGCATTGAAGATAAAAGTTTTTCTTTTAAAGCTACAAACTATTCCGGACTTGGTTATTTTGTTGAAGAAATAAATGGAGTAAAGGGTACACCTGGAAAATATTGGATTTATTATGTAAATAATGAGAAGGCAGCAGTCGGTATATCAAAATATATCCTCAAGTCGGGAGATATAATAACTTGGAAACAAGAAGGAATTTAATTTATGAAAAAAAATATTTTTAAAAAAGTTGTAGTTTTATTAGGATTGAGTTTTGTTTTATTAGGATTTAATACCGTCATTGCCTCAGATGCAGATACTATCGCACCTATTATATCTTTAGTGGGGGATTCAAATATTTCTATAAATGTAGGTGATTCTTATACAGATGCTGGGGCAACAGTATCAGATAATGTTGATACAAATATTGTTGCTTCTACATCAGGAACAGTTGATACTAGTGTCGCTAATACTTATATTATTACCTATAGTGCTATAGACTCATCTGGTAATCCAGCTACTCCTGTAACAAGAACAGTGATAGTTAATGCTGTTGTTCCACCCGCTCCTGTTTCTCCAAAAGAAACTTTTATAATTCGTGGTGATGGAGGTAACCTAATTTGGGAAGGTCAAATAGATTTACCATCCTCTGGTAAGGCTACAATTTCTGGAAAGGAAATTGATGCAAGAAGTGTATTGGCAGTTCTTTCTTTGATAGATTCTCAGCATGAAGAATTTTCTATTTCTGATTTACCGTATTCTGATTCATTTGGTTCATTTTATTTAAAATGTATTACACCAAAAGGTGAAACACCTCTTTGTGATAATTGGCAATATGCAGTAGGACAGGTGACTCCATGGACTGCTATCGACAAGACTCCACTTTTAGGAGATGAGACTGTTGGTATATATTTTGGTTCATCTCATCATTTGGTTATAAATAAAAATACACTTACTACAAGTGATTTACTTTCTGTTACTTCAGAAAAATATAATTATGAAAGTAATTTATGGATTCCCTTAACTGGAGTAAATATTGGATTAACATTACCGAATCCCAATGATCAATGGAATCCAATTGTTGTAAATAAATATCCAGTTGATACAAATGGAGTAGCAAGTTTTAATATAAAAGATGCAAATACCTATACTGTTGGTATAGATGAAGATTATTATTTTCCATCTTATCAAGTTGTTGTTTCAGCTGCCCCTGTTTCAGGTGGTGGTGGAGCTCCTATTGTAGAAACTAAAGTATTCTCATTACAAAATGCAATTTCATATTTATCTTCGTCTCAAAAAAGTAATGGATCATTTGGGGATGATTTATATACAGATTGGGCAGCTATTGGTATTTCTCAATCACCATCAGATGCAAAATCAAAAATTTCAAATTATTTAAAAAATAATACAATGTCTTCTTCTGTCGTTACAGATAACGAACGCCATGCTATGGCTCTTATGGCTATTGGTATAGATCCATATTCTGGAACAAGTATAGATTATATTAAAAAAATTACAGATAGTTTTGATGGTAATCAGATAGGAAATAGTTCTTTGCTTAACGATGATATCTTTGGATTAATTGTTCTTAAAAATGCAGGTTATACTTCAAGTGATAATCTTATTGTAAAAGATATTAATTATTTAGTTTCTAAACAATTAAGCAATGGTTCATTTGGTGGAATAGATTTAACAGCTGCAGCTATACAGGCCTTAAATAATTTTAAAGATATTAGTAGTGTAAATGATTCAATTTCAAAAGCATTAAATTATTTAGCTAAATCACAAGAGAGTGATGGAGGTTTTGGAAATTCTTTTGCTACATCTTGGGTTATTCAAGCTCTATCTACAAATAGTTCTTTGTATAATTCAGAAATAAGTAAGGCAGATAATTATTTAACTATTAAACAACAAGAGGATGGGGGAGTTGATGCTATTTCAAACACCGTAGATAATCGTGTATGGGCTACTTCTTATGCTATTCCTGCAATTTTACATTTATCTTGGAATAATATTTTAAATCCTTTTTCTAAACCGTCTATAAGTTCAAGTCCATCTTCTATTGCTGAAGAGAAAAAAATAGAGACACCCATTGTGTTGGAATTACCAAAAGTTATTGCCAAGACTGAAGAAATAAAAACTTCTGAAAAGAAAGTAGTTCAAGTTATTTTAAAAAAGATCAAAAATACAAAAATAAAACCTATAATTAAATCAACAAAAAATAATACTGAAATTAAGAGTTCTGTTGATGTTAGTAGTAGTGAATCATTACCTGTTATAAAGAAAAATATCTTTATTCAAGCAGGTAGTAGTATAATCCTTGGTATTAAAGCATTATTTAGTTGGCTCTTTTAGTTAGTCTTAGATTTTGATACAATATATCAATGAAAACAAAATTTATTATTTTTATTGTATTATTAGTCTTACTTGTAGGGGGATTTGGTCTTTATATGAACAGGTCTTCAATCGGTCCTAGTAAACTAGATGGTTTTGCTCAATGCTTAAAAACTTCTGGTGCAGAGTTCTATGGTGCATTCTGGTGTCCACACTGTCAGGCTCAAAAAGCTCTATTTGGTTCATCTAAGCAATATCTTCCTTATGTAGAATG
>Ga0302288_1000814_pt1 | contig 22714 bp, 30 predicted proteins | sample III_Fen_N1_1_FD_194549 | JGI IMG/M metagenome (GOLD analysis project Ga0302288, IMG submission 194549) | Peat permafrost microbial communities from Stordalen Mire near Abisko, Sweden - III_Fen_N1_1 | ecosystem: Environmental > Terrestrial > Soil > Wetlands > Permafrost | place: Sweden: Abisko...
CCTGAATGTTTCGCCTGGCTCTTTGGTCAATTCATCGATCTGTATAACGCCAGCGATTCGATTATAACTCCGGCGACCGTCGAAAGTTTCCAGGGGATTTATCAGTTCCGGTTCACGATTTACGAAGTACATCTCATTTTTCGGATGAAAAACTGGGCTGAAGATGAAAAGCAAAAACTACTTGAGGAGGTGAACGATGCCTGATTTATCGAAACTTGTACTTGAAATTGACTCTAAAGGCGTCGTAACTGCTTCCGGTAATCTCGATGTATTTACGAAAAAGGCTAAAGAGGTTGGCGCAGAATCTGAAAAAGCCGGAAAGAAAGCTACTGGTTTCGGCGCTGACCTGAAGAATGGACTGATTGGTTCAGTTGCTGCAGGAACCTTAGCTGCGGAAGCCATTAAAAAAGTTGCTCAAGCCGGAGTAAACCTGGTTCAATCTTCCTTGGCCGCCTCAGGTCAACTGGAAATGATCCGCGCAAACCTTGAAACCGTAATGGGTAGCGCAGAACTGGCAGGAAAAACTTTTCAAGACCTGAAAGATTTTGCCAATCGAACCCCATTCAATATGCCCGGTATTACCGACTCAGCAATTATGCTGAAACAATCCGGTGTCGCCGCCGGCGATCTGATTTCGACGCTTCAGAACCTCGGAGATGCTGCAGGCGGAAGCCAAGAAAAACTCGATCGGATCGCACTCAATTACGCTCAAATTATGTCCGTTGGAAAAGCGTCAACTATGGATATCAAACAGTTTGCCATGGCCGGCCTGCCTATTTATGACGCTCTAGCGAAGGTTCTCGGGGTCTCAAACGAAGAACTCGGCGATATGGTAGGAAACGGTAAGGTAACGAAAGAAGTCGTCGTAAAGGCCTTTCAGGACATGACAGGGGCCGGCGGGGCTTTTTATAATGGAATGGCCCGTGGAGCAGTTACTCTTGAAGGAAAAATGTCCACTTTGCAAGATACCTGGAAAAGCTATATTGCATTGGTTGCCGATGCAAATGGTATTTCAGATCTGGCCAAGAATAGTGCCGACGTGCTCACAGTAGCCCTTCAGGGACAATCAAACGAGCTCGAGTATCAATTAGCATTAAAACAAGCCATAGCGGCCCAAGATGCCGGGGAAACGCTTAGCATAGATCAACAGATCGTTCTTTTGAAAGCAAAAATCGGGCAGGTCCATATTATCCGCGGTCTTTTGTTTAACCGCGCCGAGCTTATAGGCGAAGTCGCTCATTTTGTAACAACCAGCCAAAAAGAAGTCACAGCGTTAAATTCCCAAATTGATGCCCTGAAGGTAAAAGCGGAATGGGAGGAACGTATTGCGAAATTTCGATCCGATGCCGCCGAAGCTGAAAAAAAACAAAAGGCCGATGCTCTTAAAGATCAGAAAGAAAAAGATCAAGCTTCTAAAAGTAAATGGCAAGAACCACTAAAATCAGCTTTGGGAGTTGAAAATGTTAGCTCCGGAAGTGCAGCCTTTGAAGAATATCAATCAAAAACTGAATCCTCATTAAACGGTGCCCTTGCTTTCGCTAAAATGACCGGCGGAAGTATTCGCGATGTGTATACAGAATATGCCTCAGATATATCGAAAGCGCTCGAAACGCTCATGAAATCAGGACTTTGGAAATCTGATGAAAAAACAATTGTCGAAATGGATAATTATCGTAAAAAGATTCAATCCATGGCCGATGCAAAAACTGGAATGACGGGATATCAGTATGGATCTCCTGAAAATCCGAATTTCATGCCAGATACAAAGAATCCATTTGCTCTTGCACCTGTCGAAAATCAAACAGGGTTCAGCATGAATTATGGTGATCTTCAATCCGGTGAAGAAACAGACCTTGATAAAAAAAATACGCAAATAATGTCTCTTACCGATTCACTGAGTGGGCTTGAAGATAAACTCAAATCGCTCGGTCCACAATTTGCTCAACTCGCCGCAAACGCCACTTTCGACGGACTTCGGGATGTGGGCGCTGCTTTATATGATGGAGCAAATGCCGCAGAAGCATTCGGCCGTTCGATGTTAAAGTCTATTATCAATAACGTTCCAGCCATGTTATTCCAGGCAGGTTTTGAACTCGCCATAAGCGGGAATATTTATGGTGGACTTGCATTAATGGCCGTATCAGGACTTGCCGGAGTTGCCGGCGGTTATCTGAATGCCATGATGAATGATACCAGCAGCCAGTCCGAGGCCGATAAACTCCAAACAATCGCCGATCAGCTCTCAAGCCTAATCGATCAGGCCAGAAGCGATGCGCTGTATTATCAGACAACCCTTAAAAGTAAATCAGCTGATTACGCAAATTCAACCGTATCAGTAAATGACGCGATCATCGCCCCGGGTGGAAAAGTAATTACCACCGATCCGGATGATTATTTGATTGCCACGAAAACACCCGGGTCTCTCGGAAATTCTGGTGATACGAAGGTCTATTTCACCGTTGTCAATAATGTCGGATCAGACGTTGAGGTATCAAAAGAAGAGAAAACGAATTCAGATGGAACAAAAGAGATAGTCGCAATCGTTCGGAAAATTACACGAAATGATATTGCCTCTGGAGAACTCGATGGAGCCCTGGATGCCAGGGATCGTCGACTCCAAGGAAGGAGGTTGAGCAATTGATAACATGGCCTGTTGGTGTGAACCAAATAATCAGAAATGAATCCTCAGGTGCCGGCCGAAACGGAATTACCAGCGATACCATGCGCAGCGGAAAGAAAAAAATCCGGGTTCAGTCGACTTCGGCTCCCAAACCGTTATCAATCGTAATGGTATTCACACGAGCCGAATTTCAACTATTCGAATCGTGGTTTGAAGGGTCCCTTCGCCTCGGGTCACTCTCTTTTCAGTTTCCGAAGGTGGCCGGTACCGGAAATGCGGAATATATAATTCTTCCGCCGTATCAATGGTCTCAATATGGCCGAGATACCCTGAAAGTCACGATGTCATGGGAGACAGCATGAACCCTTCACCTAAGGCACTTCAACAAATGTATCGACTCAGAACAAATGCACAATTTCCGGCACTTATTGAAATTACCCATGCCGATATACCTGGAGGAGTTATTCGGCTAGTAAATTCAGATGAAAACATGACATATCTTGGATATGTATACCTTGCATCATGTTTTAAATATACACCTCCAAAATATAACGATAAAAAAATGGGCGACGGTTCGATTACAATCTCAGCGATTGATAGTGAGATAATCCTAGTAATACGGAATTTATTCGGTAGAGCAAAGGCCGTTGTAACTGCTTCTTTTTATTATGACAATGGGGCCATTTTATTTGAACCGATTGAGGAATGGAAATTTGACCTTGCATCGGTAAGTTGGGACGGATCGGCCGCCACCTGGCAAATGAAATATGACACAAGAATGGACATCGTTACCCCTTGCGATAAAATGACGGCGCAGAAATGCCCAGGCGTAGCATGATAGAGGTTCGTGATCTCATCGGAAAACCCTACAAGGTACATGGACGCGGTCCTGACGCTTACGACTGCTACGGACTCGCCATTGAGGCCTGCAAGCGTTTTGGAAAGATACTTCCAGATGCTTTTTACTCATCAATTGATAGATCATCGAATGAAATCTTAATAGAATCTCAAAAATTTACAGCCAAAGCTAAAAGAATAAACACTCCACTACCTGGAGCGGTTGTAGTAATTACCGTCGGAGGAAGACCAAGCCATATAGGTGTTTGTCTCGGAGACGGAAGCTTTATTCATGCAATGAAAGATATAAACGTTCGAGTTTCAGAATTTAGTGGCTACAGCAAGCGGATCGAGGGGTATTATACATGGCAATAATTACAATTTTCAGAAATCCTTTTTCTGATGAAAAAGAACAATTTGAATTCAAAGAAGCCATCGCTCTAAAAGATGCAATAATTTTCAACCATGGAAATTCAACAGTTTTTATTAATGGGATTAAACGCGACGAAAATTACATTTTGCAAAACAATGATGTATGTTTAATCCGCGAATATCCAGGTGCGGCTGTGGCTGTCGTTGCTTTTGTATTTAAGATAATTGTTATCGGTGGTGCTTTTATTGCTGCCGACCTGATCACATACGGTATTTCTGGAAAACACATCTGGGAACATTTTGTTTCATGGATGAAAGGAATTTTAACTCCTGACACATCCGATACGAGCTCGCTTGAAAAAATACCTCAACTCAGAGGAGCAAAAAATCAATCCGGATTAGGGATGTCGGTACCGCTCATACTTGGTAAACATCTTTTTACACCGTATTATTGCGGAAGCCCATATACCTGGATTGATCCGACTGATGGCAGTGATGGTGAAAACCAATATTTCATCGGTCTATACATGCTGGGATATTCCAATATTAAGGTATCGCAATTACAGTTGGGAGATCTACTGCTTGCAAGTAATGATGTCGGCGTATTCAATGGCTTTATCTCCCCTGATGGTTTATATCCTTATGCGGATGATGGAACTCGAAAAGGATATAGAACTCAGATTGAAATTCAACAATCTAATGAAGTATCTCTCTATACCCAAAAAGTAATTGAAGAACAGCTAAGTATTGAACTATATAATGTCGCGACGGAAGTTGGTCCGAGTAATCCGATTAGATTCAGTGCTAACAACCCAATGAAAATCGAATTGGAAATACTTTTTAATAACGGCCTTTATGGAAATAGTAGTAACGGTGATATAGAGAACAGATCCGTAATGGTCAGGGCTCAGTGGAGGCCATTAAGTAGTCCGGGGGATGATCCGGATACGGGATGGACCAATTTTCCTTCTTTTCATGGATCTACTAGTTATAATGCTGTTACCGGAACAAGCACATTTACTCGAAATAAAAACAAGCAAGCCCGTTTTGTATCAATCTATGAATTTGAATATTCAGAAATAACGGCTGTTCCGGAAGGTGTTGTCGAACTAAGAATGACTCGAATGAATCATCAGGCCAACGACAATCGATCCGCCGATACAATAATTTGGTCAGCGATTCGAACATATTGTTTTGATAAATCGAAATCAAAAACAGAACTTTCACTCATACCTCAAGTTCCTTTGATCGAAAAAACAAGACAGATCACCTGCCGTATTGGTTTCAAGATTCGGGCCGGTGATGAAATAGCAGGAACAATTTCTAAGTTTAATATGATTCTCGAATCTGTTGCGCGCACCTGGTCAGGATCATCGTGGACGACCATGGCTGATGCGAAAACATCCGGAACGGTCTCGAATAATCCCGCCTCAGCAGCATTACTGGGCCTCCAGCAGCCATCGATGGGTAAAGAGCCATACCTTGATTCTGAACTCGATATGAATGCGTTTGGGGCTCTTTATACCTTTTGTGCGACGAAAGGATTTACGTGCAACGCAGGAATAACCGCTGATACTAAGGAGAGAGATCTAGTTGATCAGATATTAACAACCTGTCGATCTCAATTAATCATTCGGGATGGAAAGTATGCTCCCCTGATCGATAATGAACGTTCATATCCGGTAACCGTTTTGAATCAACAAAATACAATATCGGCAACCAACACCAAGACCTTTGATATTTTGCCGGATGGATTAAAAATAACTTTTATTGATGAAGCCGATGGATATCAAACAAACGAAATGTACGTCATGTACGACGGAAAGTTATCTGAAGATCCGGACATGGTTTTTCAGGATATTGAGCTTCCGTTTATAACCAATCGAAATCATATTTTTAAGCAAGGTCGATACATTCTTGCCTGCATGAAACTGCGGCCCGAAGTTTGGTCAAGAAAAGTGTCCCTTGAAGGGTATAATATTCCTATTGGTTCACTTATTTCTGTTCAGGATGAAACTATTTCCGTTGGCTTGAATGAAGGTGGCATTATCACGGAATTGATCACTTCCGGAGGATTTATTACCGGAATCGTGTGTGATTCATTTTTCGAAATGGCCGATGGGCTTCAATATGGTATTAAAATTATTCAGGCTGATGGATATTCAAACCCATCTGTCCGGACTCAGCAGGTAATTACTTTTATCGGTTATGTGAACTCATTTACCTTTACAGTACCCATACCCGTAATTGATTCCATTCGCCCTTCCATTGATGATATCGTCACTTTTGGTGAATACTCAAAAATCGCAATTGATGCCCTGGTGGTAGGAAAAACTCCTGGTGATGATCAGACGTTCGATTTGATACTGGTTCCTTATGATCCTGCAATTTATACGGCTGACTCCGGACCGATGCCGGAATTTGATTCGAAAACTAGTAAGCCATTATCAATGTCCGCGATCATTCAATACCCACCACATTATGCCTCAATTGATGATATTGGCGCTGCTGTTGAGATTATAAGTAACGGAACGAATGATTCAATTCCCGATACGATTGATTCCGTTATGGTAACCGCCCGACAAGACTATCTTGAAATTTCATGGCCGTGGAGCGGGGCGGGCCTGGATAATGTTCTGAAACGGTTTATTATTCAGATCTCCGATGATACCGGCGCATCCTGGTGGACTCTTTATAGTACGAAAAACGGGTTCAATTATTATTTTAATCGCAATACTGATGGTTATCCAGAGGTTTCAGATCTTTCATCATGGCGAGTACGGGTAAAAGCAGAAAACCTGCATAATAAAGTTTCGCTCGACTATTCCCCGAGCTCTTCAGGTCAACCCGTAAATACGGTTAATTATGGAACCTGGATTCCTCCTGTACCTACCGTCTCTCCATACTGTAATGGCCGTGAGGCTGTACTGAATTGGACCGCTGGAAAGCAGTACGGGAAATTCGGGTATCAGGTTCAGATTTGTAAAAAAGATACCGATCCGGATGAAGCAGACTGGTTGAAACCAGATATTACGCTTGATGCTCGTTCCAGCGAAAGCAATTTCACCGACGGTACGGCCGGCGAGCTATTTGTATCCGTCGAACAGATTTCTCAAAGCCTGCCGCTTACCGGTCAAGGTGATAATTTACCAGTCGATACAAAGTTCTGGTATCGTGTCCGCGGGGTAACGGCAAAACCAACAACGTCGTTTCCTGCAGCCATTACCACGGGAGTATGGACTGCCGCTTATGGGGTTCTCGCACGTCCGACCGGATCCGTCGATATCGTTGCCAAGGCAATAAAAGAAGCGCAGATCGATGATGGCGCCGTTGTCGCTCGAACACTATACGTTGAAAACATGACCTTCGTTGACGGAAAAGCCGGAGCGCTCTATGGAGACGATGCTGAAAACTATAAACTTGTTCTTTCTGGCGGAGTTCCAGGGGAACCGGATGCACCCGGAACATTTTTACTCGGCTCTGATGGTTCCGGAACAGTTCCCGCTGATCCTTCTTTCTTCAGACGATGGAAGGATTCCTCTGGTATTTGGCGCATGGCGATTAAACTTCAATCCTTCCTGGTTGACGCGCTGTCTTCAACGATTCTCGGTATTTTCAAGGTTCGGAACGCATCGAATACCGTAACCGTATTCGAAGTAAACGGAGCTACCGGCCGAGCAGAACTATCCGGAACGATGGGTATCGGTGGTCCTGTAAATAAAACATCTCGTTTATCATTACGTGAAAATGTTGGTGTTTCTGGAATCACGTTTACCGGATCTGGAATCAATTCTCTTGAACTTATTGAGACTGGACTTACCCCGGCTGATATCGAGGTAAAAGTTGACAGTGTTACGGATACCCCCGGAGGGAATTGGTTACTCCAGAACGTAGGTACTTTTGGAAATAATCACATCGTAAAATTCGGAACAAAATATTATACCTTCTCAGGCGTAAATCTATTAAGCTGCACTGACGGTTATAGTTTTTATTTCGATCATAAGTTCACGAGTTATTATGGCGATGAAACTATACTTGGAATTTCTGCATGTTCTGGAAGTCTGGTTGTCTTGACGGTTGAACCCCATGCAACGAAAACAGTTTATACCTCATCGGACGGATCGTCATGGAGCGCTGGAACAACTCTTGGTGGAAACTATTGTTCCATTCTTGATGGTGCAGGAGAATTTACGCTTGTAAGAAATATTGCCGGGTGGGCATCTTTCAAGTTCCCCGGATATTCAATGTGTTCTCTTCCATTTACTCAAAACGGTCAATCATTTAGTTTGGATTATGCAAACTCGAAATATATTCTTGTAAACTGGACAACAGGGGTATGGTATACAAGTCCTGATCTTTCAACGATTCCAACCTGGACGATTATCGGAACTCAATCGTGGACGTCTGGAAAAAATTTAACGAACTCTCAGTTAATGACGACAAACGAACTTCATCTCTATATTCAATTCATTTCGGGTATATATATTTGTATGACCGGAGGAATAATAAGATATTCTTATGATTTGATTACGTGGTTTGAAAAGTCAGTTTCAATTTCATTAATAGCGATGCTGAACATTTCCGGAGTTTTGATAGGATATACTTCATCTGGGAAATACAGTTCAACATCAGGTATTTTTACACCATTCATGAAATGGAGGGTAGCGGACGGAACATGGAACACAGCACAAAGGATCGCCGTTGGTATTCAATATGTTTTGACTGGTTATGGGATTAAAATAAGTTATTCATCGATAACCGGAATGGTAACTGGTGATTTATGGAGTTTCTCACAAATAGCAATCAAAACCTTGACGCTTGAGGATTCATCTGGTTCGGTTTATTTAAATGCTGAAAATGGCGTTGTTTCGGGGAATATTAACGCGCGCAAACTGGAGACTGCGCGAAATATTAACGGTATGCCTTTCGATGGCACTGCCGATATATTATCTATTTTTGTATCGGCTGAACAGCCCGCTAATACTGCCTCATACGCTATCGGAGTGGCGATACCTTTCGCTACAATTATTAAAAACTATGGAACTTCACTAACTACAGCGGGATTTTTTACCGTTCCGGTTTCTGGAATTTATTTAATCACCGTTCAATATTTGCGAAAAATAGATACCACCGGCGATGATTGGATTTCCATCTCAGTAGGTGGTGTTAAAAAACAAATTGGAAAAACACGTTCTGAAAATAGTTCATGGTTCGGTGAATTCTCCTATCTGTTTTCCGCAACTGCTAATCAAACAGTTTTTATTAGTAATGATGTTTCAGCGCGCTCTTATTATGCCGGTGGAAAAATGCAAATATTAAGGGTAGGCGGTTCATAAATCGAATGAAATAATTTTCTATAGACTATTACGGGCTGTAGTTAATTGTTTGTGTACTGAGTTTTTTAACGAAATTGCGTATTAAGGGGAGGGTAGAAATATGACTTTAACAGGAATACCGGTAGTCGGTTGGGGAGTAATTGCGTTCATCGGATTACTCGTATTTATTTTGCTGATGAAAAAAGGATTCAAAGCAGGGATTGGAGACAAAACCATTGAAGTACCGGGCTCCGATGGTGAGAAGCAAAACGTCGACAGTCAGGGCCTCATGTATATCATGAGCGATAACTGCCGGCAGATCGAGCAACGTAAAAAAGAAAGGATCGATGGTATCATCCCTGATCTTACCTATCGTCTGAGCGATATCAGTTCGACCTCGTGCCTTGGCCTGCTGGTTGAATCGATTCTCCAAGCTCGGCGCCGGAAGAACGGTTTTGAAAAACTGATCACCGAGAAGCTTTTCAAGGATTACGTGTGGGATGTTTCCGGGGAGATCAATGGTAAAGTTAAAAAGGAGACCGCGAAGGTTATTGAGTGCTCGAAACTCCCGGTCCAGAACTGTGACGCCGATGCCGTTACCGAGATCGTTCATCGGTTCACGCTCGATGCCGTAAAAGCCTGTGTCGATGAGTACCGGGATAAATCGACAATGTACTCCCAGTACATGCCGATGTACGAGATCCTCAAGGATAAGAACCGGGTGGCGTTCTGCAAACAGAAAATCGAGAAACACGATGAACGTATCGCAGAACTGGAAACAATGATCGCAAAGATCGAGGGGTGACGATGTGCAAAAAATACTTTTTTGTGTTATGTGCCTTATTTTGTTTGTTGGCTGCCAATCTGCCGGCCGAGCCGTGGTTCCGGATATCGGGGATGGAGTTAACCAGGCTCGAAACGATATCGCAGACCTGGCAGCAGGACAAACAAACCTGGCTCTCGCAGGTGAGCGTATTGAAGACCATAGCGCAGGACTTGCAAGCGGAATCGACGAGCTTGAACAGTCAATTATCTCAGGAACGGACGAAAACGCAGTCCTTGAGGAAATCATTCGAGCAGTCAGAAACCGACCGATTGACGCAAGCCAGTAACTACGAAACCGAAATTGCTGATTTGAAGGCGGGGAAGGCGAGGGTAGAGATCGAGGTACTTAGGGTGAAGAATCAGCGTAACGTGCTGTTTTCTATTCTGACGCTGATTGGAATTTTGGTTACGGTAATAATCATCGCGCGGATCCGCGGGCTGATAAAATTATAAATCCTGCAATGGTATCAATCGCAGCTGTTTTTGAATTTCTCATATTCTGAAACAAGATCTGCTTTTGATGCCATTTGTAAAATATCATCTTCTTTATCTAAGTAAATTACTTCGCCATGCATTCCAAGATAGAAATTTGTTGGTAAATCACCAAACAATACGCGATAATAGAAATAGTGATCCTCGATAACTTCTCGAGTTCGGATATCTGCAGGTAACCCGGTTAAAACCTTATCAATTACTTTCTGGAATAACAGTCGATCTTTTGGAAGATCGTAGATGTGCATTTTTCCGAACATCTAAACAATTTTCCATTTATATTCTAATTTTGATAATTCATCTTTTATTAAATCTGTTACATATAAGCTTAAATCTGGTTCAAATACAGAAACCAATATTCCACCATCTTTTTGTTGAGTAATAGGATGCATATGTTTTACTATTTCTTCACATAAATAAGGCTTAATTTTTCGATACTCATAGGACTCACCAATTTCTTGTAGAGTTTTACTTTCGCTAATCATTCTAATGATTGCATCAATACATTCTTTTCGAACCATATTTCTGTTTTCAGCATTTTTTATTTTTGCTCCAATGATTGGACCAATCAAGGTAATTGCTGTACCTGATATTAATCCACCGATAGCTCCAATAATTGCAATTCCAAGGTCAGAAGCCATAATTACTCCAATTCAAGATATTTATTTTTTCCCCTGATAATACTCTTTGATCATCCTCTCAATATCCTTCCGTTCCTGTTCCGGAATAGCCTCGTTGACCGTTACCGGCTCGATTCCTCCGACATACAGCCGGCCGCGCTTCACTTCAATTATTCGTTTCTGCTTTCTTCTAACCGGTTCAGCAATTTTAAGTTGATTTTTTAATCCGGTATACCAGGCCTTAAATTCCTCCCAGGAATCGCTCAAGATATGCTCAATAACCAGATCAACGTCGCCGCAAAGCTTCAGGGCCAGTTCTGATCGAGCGATTTTCCGGGCTGTTCGTTCCGGATTCCAATTCTGGGAAATAAGCTTTTTGCCATGATCAATGAGAAATCGGCCGGCCGCAAAGGATTCTGAAAACTCCCGATATTCCATCCCCAGGCGCTTCCGTGTTTCGTTGCGATATTCTCTCCAGGGTAGGCCAGAGGCCGAATACAGCTCGCCATCGTACAAAACCCCATAGACCACCAGGGAGGTGACCAACCAGGCAGCACTTGTCTGTTCTCCCAGTTTTCTGATACCTTTTTCAACGTCCTCAAGGACCCCGGTTTCAAGAAAAGATAGGTCCAGTTTTTTATAGGATCGGGGAATTAATGATAAAATTTGCCTCTGGTTCGACATCCAATTTTCCTTTCAAGTCAAAAAGATATTCTGTAGCCAAATTTGTAGCCAAAATACGATATATAGACTTATAATACTATACAAACACAGGGAAATATACTATAAATCAGTATATCACTGTATAACACAGTTCACAAAATGTATGTTCACAGGACGGTTCGACTCCCTTCATCCGCTTTATTCGGGTTTTTTTATTCCTTATAGCGTATAGAGTTAGCCCACCATAAACCGTTCGTGTAACCATACTGTAGCCAATACAGGAAAAAATGCGTTACAAAAAACATTTTTCACTTTATCCACGTAAAAACTCGTCCGGAAAAAATATCTGGTATTATCGTACCTATCGGCATGATGGGCCCAGAACAACAGGGCTCTCAACTGGCTGCACCTCAAAGACATTGGCAATCAGATATTGCGAAGAACTCTATGCGGCGGGTAAACTCATACCGCGGCCGGCGATGGAATTCGGAACCTTCGCCCGGGGTTGGTTCGCCTGGGACTCATGCCCATACGTCCTGGACCGGCGGGGATCCGGTACCGCGAAAAAATCCGGTATCACCGAATCATACGCTCGGCAGCTTCGCGGAATACTTGCTTATCACATTCTGCCGTACTTCAAAGATATGGCCCTTACGGAAATCAATCCGGTAAACATCCGGGCATGGCGCGTTTGGCTCAAAGAAAACCGAGAGCAAGACGGGAAATTGATTCGTGGTATTTCAAATAAAACGATCAACAATGCTGTTTCATGCCTGAAGATCATGACCGATTGGGCCCTCGATGATGATCTCATACAGAAGGATCCGCTGCGCGGGGTTGGTCAATTGATGGTCGACGATGACAATCGAATTGCTTTTACTCTCGATCAGGTTTCGGCGATATTGCACCATCCATGGGATTCATACGATGCCTGGCTCTACGCACTCACGGCCGCGGCGACCGGAATGCGGGAGGCAGAGGTCCGGGCGCTCCGGCGGGATTCACTTCATGATAAGTACATCGATGTCGATCTGCAATATAAGCAGCGCGAAGGGCTTTTCCCATTGAAAACGAAGGACGCTCGGAAGGTTCCGATCTGCCCGAAACTATTCGAGCTGCTCGATAAGCATACCGCTAAAAAGCGTTTCACTTTCGACAACGGTAAAGGCGTTCCCTACGGAGTAAAATACATCGTTAATAAATTCGATGCGATTGTGGAGGAGTTATATCCAGAAGATCGCGCAGCCAATAATCTCGTATTTCATTCTCTCAGGCATTTTTATAATACCTACCTTCAAGCAGAAAATGTTCCAGTGAATAAAGTTGATGCTGTAATTGGGCATTCAAGTGGAAAGGGTAGTATGACGCAGCGGTATACAGATTGGAGTCCGGAGATGTTTCCGGAGGTTTATGAGGCTCAGGAGAAATTATTAAAAATAATTAGTTAATTTCTTGTATTGTCTCGAGATCCGTAATTTGGATACTGCTCGTTTTTGCTGCTTCACCAATATTAATTAATGGCATTAATATAGTTCCAAATCCAGCATTTGATAAGGTTGTCGTAATTGAAGCTCTAAGATATGGCATAAGAATTGTTGGAATATTTAATTTTGCCAAATTTTCTTCTTGTTTTTGATTCATAGGTATTAATGTTGTAAATATTCCTGCAATACCAAAAACACCGTTAAGTAATACTTTTTTTTCTTCGTTTGTAATTTCAAGTTTTAAATTTAATCCACCAATATAAGCATTTTTTTCATCTAAAATAAATCTTGTGACATTTCTAAAACCAAACGACATTGAAATTCGATCCGGTGGTATCGCAGATGTATCCTGAATTACACCAATATCGCTTGTTACATCAACATGTATCGTATCAAGTTTATATGAGATAAATTGAAATCCGGATTCTACGCTGCCAGACATAACCTTGTTCCATTATGTGAATAATATTGTGATGTTTGAATATAAACCTCATTATTGGGGGATGTATCATATTTACCATTGCTAATACTTTCTGATGATTTCAAAATAGGTAAATTTATATTTACCTTTTCATCTTTGGAACAATTAAACATTCCAGAATTAATAAGCAAAGTAGTTATATAATTATCTGAGTGACTATCCAGAAGTGAATTAAACTCAACATCTGACATTTTATTCAGCAATGAAAAGGTTAACTCAAGGGCCTGGTCTTGCTTGTCTGTCATTTCAAGCTCCTACTATTTCCTTAATCGATTCGATAAAAATACAATTCGTATTTTTAACAACTAAACACATTGGGTTACCCATAACTCTAAATGGATATTTTGAGTTATTAGGCATTGTTACACGAACCTGATAAATCCATACTGCTGTTTTCAAGCATCTTTCATAAGTTTCAATGAAAACACTGTATAAAGTTCCAATTCTTTGTATATCGTTCTGGTTAATTTTACGTGCTATAGCCATTTCGTTTAATCTAACTCGTAATTTCCAGTTTTCAAGATCTAAAAAGTTATCTTTATCACAGGTCATTTTAACAAAAATAATACACAGTGATGAAGAGATAGATGAATATTTGTTCTCTTTCTTACGCTCTACACACCATTCTTCAGCAAGTTTCTCATAATGCGGTCCTTCTAACCAAAAGTATGCACCTTCACCGTACCTGCCATCACCTAAAAGAAAGCCCCTTTCACGGATTCCATTATAAGCGTCTTTTGTTGTACCGTGAGATCCCTGAAAAGTTAATGTCATATCGCAACGAAACCTTTTATTACGATCACATTGTCCTTACAAATGTCAACTGATATTAGTATACTACATTATAATAGTATAGTGGTCAAAACAAAATCTTTATAACCTAGTATAACACAATTCTAACAATACCCCGAAAACTCTAAAATATCTTATTTTTCAATGAATTTCCCTTAAATTGTATGTTCGTGGGTAATTTCTCGACCTTTCTTTTCACCTACAACATAAACATCTTTTTCAGGTAACCGTCTAATACCAATAAAAACCCATCCATCCTCTAAGTGATTATTTAAGGCCTTTTCCGATGAAATCTCCATTATTGAAATTATATCCTGTAATCCATTTTCATGACTCATAAATCAAAACTCCCTTTCCACCGGCCTTCCATCGGGCCATTGCAGCTTAACCTCAGTATCCCGGATCCTGGCGCCCTCGATTACCGATAGCCCGGTACCTGGCTGACAATTCTCCAGATACCAGACCTTGCCCGCGGCGACGGCGTCGCTACGTGATTCAGTATCGAATACGAGGGTTTTTATTCTGGTCTCGAGGATCTCTACGAAGAACTCCATTGATCGCCTCCGGTAATTCATTTATTGAATATATCGGGTTAATGCAATGTAAGGATTAATCCCGAAAGATGTATAGCCGATATTTCCTAGCTTAATATTTTCTTCATCATCTTCACTATATTTTATTTTAATCGATTCATTTCTATAAAGCATTGCGGTAATATGACATCCATATATATAAGCCCATTTTTTACTTATGGAATGCATTAATCCAAAATCTGATTCGATTCCAAAATTTAATGCTGTAGCCATGATCGCAGCAGTTCCATAACCAAAACCATTATAATAATGTGCTTTATCTACCTCCATATAGAATCCCACTGCTGGTCCTATTCCGGTATAAAATATTGTTCCTGCGACTATGTCATACTTATAACCAAGCATTGCGGAAAAGAGTGAGTCCATTGCCAAAACAATAGAACCATCAGGTAAATCCGCAGAATTGGAAATATTACTAGTAAATCCGATGGGTATCATTAGTGATGCATTAAATATTACTCCCCAATTTTTATTGTACCAGTAAGCATCCTGGCCAATTATTCCGAGAGAATACATATTTTGCGTAAAATTATATTTACCATAATTTTCATGGGTAAACCCAGAAGCAATTCCCAATGAATGCCATGTCTCCGAAAATGTCACTGATGAACTAAACACACAAAGAATAAAAATGAATAGTTTTTTCACAATTTCTGCCTCGATCGATGATTTTCAGGATTATTGTTTATTATACATCAATTTTTCAGAGTTTCTCTTAAAATAAACAAATTTGATGATATAATAATCATGGCTACCGCAGCCGCCGAGTCCTTTGGACGCATTGCTGCCCTTTTAGGGGTGAATTGTGTCCAAAGATTTCGATAGTATCGTTAAAAAGTATAATTTGACGGAAGATCATATTGCGAAGATAACAGGTGTTTCAAACCGGAATGCACGCGCCTGGTTAAGCGCTGAGAAACACATTCCAGAGCCCGCGCTTCGATTACTTTTGATTGTGTTGGGTGAAGAATCTTCCGAAAAATATAAACCATAAGGGCGCGTCATGAGACGTCTGCCTATAGAGGACGTTGTGACCTTAAGCAAATTGAAAGAAAATGTTGAGGCCGAGGCCATAATTGGTGCACAAAATCTAAAAAAGGCAAAACAATTCGATAATAAAGAAGAAATAGGGTATTGGACCGCTTATGTCCGGGATCGTGAGTCATTATTGATCAGTTTGGCAGAAATTAAAGATTGATTTTCGATAGACCCATGAGGTGTTCCCGGTAATCGTCGCCGGCGGCGGCTGCAATCCGCTTAATTGAATCCAGACTTTCACGCGGTAATTCGATTAATACCTTCATAGGACCCTTTCCCGCGATAACCACTTGGACTATTTCATAATTCGGTTCAACATAATTAACAGGAAATTGAAGCACTTTTCCGGAATTCATCGTTAACCCTTATTTTTGTTCTAAATTATTTTGCAAATCCTTTTGAGTATCGTCATTTTCTCCAATTTCATCAAAGGATTTTTTCGTACCATACCGAACTGTCGTTTCCGCTGCATGAAATTCGGAATTTCCAGTCCTGGTAACTTGGAATTGTGTCTTTTGCTCCCCCTGAGGATATGAACCCTCCATGATTTCTCTGCTATTCACAAAGCGCTCGAGAATAATCGCGATCTCATTGTTCACGCTTCGTTTATTGTAACTGGCGCGTTTTATGATTGCGTCATAGAGCCATGTTGGTATCCGCAGGTTAAACTTACTGATTTCGTCTTGATCCATATTCCTATTATCGTACTTTCAACAGAAAAAATAAACAAATTGACCCAAAATAATACCAAAATGATATTTTTATGCTTGACGTGGGATTATGGTGGGATTATGATAATCCCATGAAAGACAAATTAGAGAAAACAACGGTTGATCTCAACCTGAGAATACCAACAGGAACATTTTCAAAACTTACCGAAGCCAGATCATTCAAACCGCATCTCAGCATGAACGCCTTTATCATCGAGGCGATTGAAAGGGATCTTTCGTACAAACCGAGCGCCGAAGAAATTGAACTTGCGAAGGTAATCCTCTCCCAATCCGGAGGAGTCCAATAATGACCAAAAACCCGAAGCTCCAATCCATCGAGAATCAGATCGGTATGGTTGAACAAACCATAATCGCTCTCAAGTCGGAAGCGTCGACTCTCACCCAAGAGGATCTCGATCCACTGCTGACCGCCAAAGAGGTTTCCCTTCATCTCCGCTGTTCACAAAAAAACGTCTATGACATGGCAACGATCGGAGAAATTCCTTGTATTCGGGTTGGCCGGCTTATTCGCTTCAAAAGAAGTGCGATCGATAACCTTGGTGTGAAGCAATGAATCTGAAAGAGGCCCGGTACCGGCTCGCTCGGAATAATCAGAAGTGTTACTTCTGCAAACATTGGTATGTCACCCGGTCAGATAATACGAGTCAGCTTTGCCGCTTAATTGGTGAGTACGTCGAAGAAAATTACACCTGTGATTATTGGGGGGTTGTATGAAGCAAATTGAACTTGTCGATTCGATCATGGCTGAGGTTGAAGGTTCGGTGTCTCCGGAGGAACTCAGGCACAAAATTGACTGCCTGGTAAATCAGTATACCAGGGAAGTCGCCGAGGGCGTTGCCGGAACTATTCGTATCGCGGTTGGAACCATGGCGAAGACCGTGGTGGAGACAATCAAACAGTTTTGAACAGCTCTTCCGTATGGAGTGAGCTTATTTTCCTACCATGCCGGAACCGCATGGGTACATATGGCAAACGAATAATATGGTGAGCCGGCCTGCACGGCGTCAACTCTTCTGGAAGGCTGAGCGAAATGACAAGCAGGCACCCGCCGAGATAGCTCAATGGTAGAGCGGATTGCGAATGTGGCAATCAGATTTCTGGTTCGACTCCAGATCACGGCTAGTTCTATTCAAAATGGATGGGAAAAGGAGGTGAAGTCCTATGAGATCGATTTTGTTTTTCGTGTCATTGCTTAGTCGTTTCGTTTCTCTCGTGGTCAGAATTGTTTCGGCAATTGTGAACCCCATCGGTTATAAACCGGTACTTGCAATGATTCGTTCGGTATCGGCCCAGGTCATTGGTGTGAAATACATCTTTGATAAGCAGCCGTGCTCAGCGACTGGCGGCACCGCTTAGTTTCGCCCAGGAGGTGATTCATCGTCCTGATCATGTGTTTTGTTCTGCCGTTTTTCTTTCCTGTTGCGATAGAGCCTGGAAAAATTACCTTGCGTTTTCGTGAAACGGTTGAATGGATCTGGTTGCGCGAAAAGTCCGGAAAATCCCGGTCAAACGCGCGTGTTATAAGCAGAGACCGCAAGGAAATGGCCTTTGCATGGTTCTTTATCATGACTGCATGTACTACCCAAAGCCGATCGGCAACAGGTAAGTAGCAGGTGATAACGAAAATCTTTTTCTGGTAACCGGCTGAATGATGAGCTCGGCCGGTTTTTATGAACCGTGGCGGAAAGGGTAGACGCATGTCCCAGCGACAGCAGGTTAGCTGGCCATAGACCTGTTTGCAAGGTTCAATTCCTTTCCGGTTCGAGAAATCCGGTTCGATTCCGGTCAGTGGCGAGTTTTGGTAAAGAAAAAGATGGTTCAATTCCATCCTTCAGGGGAAACCTTGATGACCTGCAGGTGCCAGGCGGCCCGCGTTTTCCCGGCGATACGGGGAGCCAAGGAAGCTGAATAGCGTTTTATAAACTGCTGTATCCAGTTTATACAAACGGTGTGATCTCCACTCACACGGACTATGCGCGGGTTCGAATCCCGCCGCTTCCATGCTTGCCGGGTAAAAAGCAACCGGACGACTAAGACCCTGCAGTCGTAATAAAAAGGGGCAGTCATGGCAAGGTTAAAGGCCGTGCGGTCCGAAAGGGCGTCAATGATCCCCCGCCCAGGGTTACGAGGAGCTTCGTTGTCTTATATCCGAAAGGTGCGGAATAACGAGCCGGAAATGAGTAACCGGCCATTGTTACGGTGTTTCGGCCCGGACAGTGAAGAACCCGCCCGGGGCGTTCGGTTTTCAGTGACTACCAGTTCGCTCCGGGCTTTTTATCAAAGGACAGAATGAAAACGAAAAACGCAATTGCGGATAAATCAATTACTGAGATTCTTGACGATAAGAAACTTGAATCAGCGGTGAATCGTGAAATTGATAGGCTGCTTAATCTCTATGGTATTTATCATTGGCGTAATAATTCTGGTGCAGTTAAAAAAGGGAAATCAAAACGTCCTATCAAGTTCGGTAAGCCGGGATCATCGGATTGGCTTGGAATCTGTCCGGACGGTCGATTTCTCGCCATTGAATCAAAACGGCCGGTTGGCGGAGTTACTTCTGATCTGCAGAAACAATTTCTGGATAGAATTAATAGTGATGGTGGAGTTGGAATTGTTGCACGTAGCGCCGTTGAGTGTTACGAAAAACTTAAGGAAGCGGGAGTTATCAAATGAGCGATGTTCAGGAAAAAGAAGGGCCGAAAACCAGGGTACTTTCTCTGAAACTTGGCGGCGATTGGGATTATAACGTCACCTTCGAACAAACTTTTCAGAAACAGAAGGTACAAACAAATGACGCTCCGATGGATTCCATGACATCAGCGATCGCCCGGGTCGTAATCAAGGCTATGGACTACATCAAAATACCGAACATCAATGCCCTTCTGGACAGTATCAGCTTTTCCCAGGCAGATGACGGGGACTATTTCACGCTCAATCTAAATGTTAAATCCCGTGAAAATGCCTATGTATATTTGAAATGGTCCATCTCGAAGATTAGTCGCGAACAGAAGCTCACCGAAGATACTCTCGATGATGTTCCCGGATTCGAAGAACGGAACTGGTTGAATGACGCCGTTGATCAGCTCGAAGAAGAGATCAGGAAGTATGCGCTCGGCGAACGCCTGCAGCGTGAATTGGTAATCAAAGATCCAGAAGTAAAAACGAATCCGCAGGGAGATTTCTTCCAGAGTACAAAAGATATCATTCAGAAAGGTAAGGAATTTCGGAAACAAATGAAGGATATGGGTGCAAAAGTCACAGGACATCCGATCATCAACGTCGATTTCACACACCCTGAGGCTGCTGAAAAATGACCGGGAAATTCGAGGAAGCAATGCGTGAAATTAGTCGGCACAAAACCAGTAAACCTATTCTGAATGTCATGATATTTTCAGGCATTGCTTTTTTCGTTCTTTTCGTGGTCGCCGTAGGGATGGGCCTGATATGATCCTCCGGAAGCACCAAGCCGCGACAGTCGAAGCCTGCAGGGATATCCTCGCCGGGGCGCCGATCACCGAGATAATCGAATCGGTCACCCCGGGCGGCGGAAAGTCTTTCGTACCTGTTATTCTGGCTGAAAACCTTATTCCAGCAAACATTGACCAGACCCGTTTAATCGCGGACCGGATCTGCTGGATCGTCCCGCGGAACTCGCTGAAATATCAAGGCGAGGCGGAATTCCTCAATCCAATCTGGAAGACCTCGAAACGCATCAGGGCGGCTGATAACGGCTCTGATCTCTCCCGTGGATACGAAGGGTACGTGACGACTTATCAGGCTGTTGGTGCCAATCCTCAATGCCATGCAGACGAATTTACGAAGCATCGCTACATTCTATTCCTTGACGAACCGCATCATGTTGCCGAGGGCTCCGAATGGCACAAAGCCCTTCAACCGCTCGTCGATCAGGCCGTGCTCGTCGTCTACGCTTCCGGAACGCTCTCCCGAGGCGACGGCGAGAAAATAGCCTTCATGCCCTATAAAAACGGTGAAATAGACCTCACGAATACAGAAAAACGCCGAGTGATCACCTATTCCCGCAGCGAAGCGATCGCCGACGGCGCGATCCTCAAAGTCGACTTCAAATTGGTCGACGGAGCGGCCGAGTGGGAAGAACTCGACGGAACGAAAGGGGAGTCGGCGCTCTCCGGAGAGGAATCAGCCAAAGCGCTTTTTACTGCGCTCCGGACGGATTACGCGAATCAGCTCTTGAATGAATGCCTCGATGATTTCGTTCGGGAAACGGAAGTCTACGACCAGGCGAAAGCGCTCGTCGTGGCGCCGAATATCGAAATCGCTCAAGGGTATTACGCATACCTCGCCGGTCGAGGCCTGCATGCCCGGATCGCGACGTCCGACGATACCCCCGGGGCCCGGAAGAATATTTCGGACTATAAGCGCGGGACCTTCCGGATACTCGTAACGATCGCCATGGCATACGAAGGCTTAAATGTCCCGGAAGTCACTCACATCTGCTGCCTGACGCATATCCGGTCCATACCCTGGCTCGAACAGTGTTTCGCCCGCGGTAACCGGCTGGCACCCGGCAAGCGCCGCGCGGTAGTTTTCGCGCCGGCCGACCACAATTTCAAGAAAGCGGTCCGGATGATCGAGCGGGAGCAGCTTGTTCCGCTGTCAAATCCAGACGATCAGATGGAACTCGGAACGAGTGAAGAAAAACGCCCGGAAGGCGCCGGCGAGTCCCGCCCCTGGATTATCCCGATCGGATCCAACGCCGCGCTCGATGGCCGGTCCGCGCATCCCGCGCTCGAACTCCCCCCGTGTTCCCCCTCTGATGCCGAGAAATACCTCCGGAAGAACATCCACTCGATCATTGAAGGATATCTCGAAACGGTTGGAAACGGCTCGAAGCTCGCAACGCAACAGATTCTCTACCGCCGGATCCGGCTGCAGGTGGATAAGAAGATCCCGGAAATGAACACGAAAGAGCTCACAGTAGTCTGGCAATGGCTCAAGAAAAATATCGAGGTGAAAGCATGAATTTCAAACACATTCCCGTCGGTCTCGTTTACAAAAAGAACAATGTGCGCGATGAGCCGGAAGACGAACTACTCGATTTGCAGGCGAGTATCGACCGGTTTGACATCATTCAGCCGATCCTTGTACGCGCGGTCGGCGGCCGATTCGAGATTATTTCCGGACACCGCCGGTTTATGGCGCTCAAGCTCCACGGGGATCCGCTCATTCCGTGCGTAATCCGTGACGATATCGATGAAGCCGATCGCATTTATGTCCAGATCGTCGAGAACACCCAGCGGAAGCAGATGAGCGCCTTCGAACTCGTCGAGGCCTTCAACCGGCTCAAAAAGGAAACACCCGGGCTGACTAACGCCGGAATCGCGTTGAAAATTGGCCGATCGATCTCTTGGGTAGCCAATCAATACGGCGCGGCGGCGTATGCGGACAAGATGGTCGGAGTCAGTGAACTTAAAACGAAAACGGCCGGCCAGATTATTGCGCACAAAAAGAAAATCGAAGGTACCCGAAAAGAAAATAAAAAGCTAAAACTCAAGATGTATATAACCGGAAACAGCATTCAGATTTCATCAACCGAAAAGGAGGTTCGGGAGCGAATTATTCAGATCATTGAATCAGAGTTCCCGTTTCAATCATGAACACAATGCTCCAAATCTCTACCAGTAATTTCATTACTTCGCTGATCTTCATGTTTTGCATAGGCGCGGCCGTTATTTCATTCGCCTGGCTTCATTTCAATCAGAAGGAAGTAAATCCGTCTCCGGAGCAAGTTGATGAGGCATGTACTGAGTTTCGCTCTGATTTCACACGACTTTCGGAAGATGAGAAAAACTTTATTCGCTATGACGCCCGA
>Ga0302288_1000816_pt1 | contig 22670 bp, 25 predicted proteins | sample III_Fen_N1_1_FD_194549 | JGI IMG/M metagenome (GOLD analysis project Ga0302288, IMG submission 194549) | Peat permafrost microbial communities from Stordalen Mire near Abisko, Sweden - III_Fen_N1_1 | ecosystem: Environmental > Terrestrial > Soil > Wetlands > Permafrost | place: Sweden: Abisko...
GGATTATTTAGATGAGGCTGTTTTCACCAAAGATGGAAAGGAAATGAAAGCCTATTACGATTTTTATTCCAAACTAGTCGGAACAACTATGCTCAAAACATTTGCAGATCTGCCTGTAAAGTCTCAAAAAGAGATCAAAGCAAAGTACAAAGATTATACGATAGGAAATGTCGTTTTCTTTGATGATAATGAGGCCAACTCAACAGACATGATCCTTTTTGGTACACAATTTAGCGATGCTGACAACTATTTTGTTCAACTCTCGAAAGACAAAAAGAACATTGTTGTACAGGTTAATGCTGAAGGAGAACTATTCTTCTTTAAACAGCTTTAGTAACTGATTGCGATATTTTAACCTAAACAAGGATTTCGCCTTTAAAATAAAGTGTATTGTCCTTTTCAAGGAAGGGTTTCACCAAAAAGTGAAGCCCTTCCTTGCTTTTAGAACCCGGCAAAAACCAACAGAAATTGTGCATCCTCAGTTCTTTATCGAATTGGAATGTTTGTTATTCAATGCTGTTGGTCAAAAATCAACTTCGATTGGGTAATTTGAAAAAAGTGATACTCGGAAACCCGGTCGATTACCAGAACTGGAAACTTTTTAGCTCGGAAACTGAGTTTCTGAGCTAAAAAGAAAAGATTCTGCCCGGAAGCTGAGTTTCCGGGCAGAAATGAATTGAGTTTGCCTTAGAAACCCAGTCGATTGTCAGAATTGGATTCTTTTGGGCCCGAAAACTCAGTTGTTTGCCTAAATTTAATTTCATTGGGCTTAGAAACCCAATTGATAAAGAAAATATATTTTCGAAGTCTCTATCTCAATCAAGGTTTCACTGAAAAAAGAAGCCCTAGCTTGCGTAATGCTCACCTTCACCTACTAAAATCAGGCTTTCATAAGAATAATTTACCTCGTTCAGCACTAAGATTGTTCCTTTGTGTCGCCATTAAAAAACAGTTAAACTCAACCATTAAATGTAATTTCCCGGATATGGGAAGCAACCTATTCAAAAAAAATCAATCTATGGTTGATGATTGCTTAATCAAATATTCATTACTATTAAAATAATTCATCACATCAATTGTCAATTTTATAATAACAAGTTCAAAAAACAGAAAACCAAACAATGAAACAATTCAGTATCTTTTTGCTTCTTTTGATGTTCACAATACCCGCAATAGCCGAATCTGCGGGGGTTGTAACACTAAGCGGCTACCTCAAAAACAAAGCCAATGGCGAAGCGCTGATTGGTGCAACGGTATATATTCCTGAGTTAAAGACCGGGGTTATTGCCAATTCCTATGGATTTTATTCCATTTCGGTGACCCCGGGGAATTATTCAGTCATCTTTTCTTTTATCGGTTATCAAACCCAATCACCCTCAATTAACCTCACTTTGAGCAAACAATTTAACGTGATGCTTGAAGAAGAGACCAAACAAATTGATGAAGTGGTCGTTACTGGCGAAAAGAAAAACCGGAACGTGGAAAACCTCCAGATGAGTATGGAGAAGGTTCAGGTAAAAATGATCAAAAAACTGCCCTCATTCATGGGCGAAATCGACATCATTAAAAGTATCACGCTGTTGCCCGGAATTCAGAATGGTGGAGAAGGAAGTTCGGGATTGTACGTTCGTGGCGGTGGCCCCGACGAAAATCTGATGATCCTGGATGAAGCGCCCGTTTACAATGCGTCGCACCTTCTTGGTTTCTTTTCGGTTTTTAACTCGGATGCCATCAACGATGTGCAGGTTTACAAAGGTGGTATTCCGGCCGAATATGGCGGAAAAGCTTCATCAGTAATAGATATCCGGATGAAAGACGGGAATTCTCAGCATCTGGGAATGAGTGGTGGAATTGGCAACATTTCGAGCCGTCTGACTGTCGAAGCACCAATCATCAAAGATAAGTGGAGTTTCATCGTTTCAGGTCGCCGGACTTATGCCGATTATTTGGGCAAGCTTATGGGAGTTGAACAATTGAAGGAAAACCAGTTGTATTTTTACGACCTCAACCTAAAGACTAATGCGCAGATCAACGCAAAAAATCGTTTATACCTCTCAGCCTACACTGGTGACGATTATTTCAAAGTGGGCGAATCGATCTATATGAAGTGGGGAAACCTGACCTCTACCGTCCGCTGGAACCATTTGTTTACCGATAGACTTTTTTCAAATACATCGTTTATTTTTTCACGATACAACTACAACCTCGGTGTGCCGGGCTCAGGAGCCGACCAGTTCGACTGGAGTTCACAAATCAGGGATTACAATTTCAAGCAGGATTTTTCGTGGTACCTGAATTCCAAAAACAAACTGACATTAGGGTTAAACCTGATTTACCACCATTTTGAACCCGGACAGGTTGATGCCAACGAAAAATCGTATTTCAGCGACTTAAAACTGGCCAATTACAACGCACTGGACAACTCTGTTTACTTATCGAACGAACAATCCATCGGTTCGCGGATAACCATGAGATATGGACTGAGATACTCGTATTTTCAGCAAGTTGGAAAAGGGAAAGTACGCCAATACCTAAATCCGGACAAACCAAACGAAAAGGAAGTGATTGGAACCATCGAATACGGATCGGGAAAGCTGGTGCCACCGGCATATCACAATCTGGAGCCACGTTTGGCGCTAAAATATATGCTGTCTCCGGAAAGTTCAATCAAGGCATCGTACAACCGGATGGTTCAAAACCTTCACCTCATTTCGAATACCAACTCACCTACCCCACTTGACATTTGGCTACCCAGCAGTACTTACATCAAACCGCTGATTGCAAATCAGGTTGGATTGGGGTATTTCAGGAATTTCAAGAAAAACATGTTCGAGACATCGGCCGAAGTGTATTACAAGAAAATGAAAAATGTGATCGACTATGTTGATGGTGCCGAATTGTTCCTGAAAGAGAACCTCGAAACGGAGTTGCTGCACGGAAGTGGTTATGCCTATGGATTGGAACTTTATGCCAAAAAGCAGGAAGGCCGGCTAACCGGATGGTTGAGTTACACATTGGCCAGATCGATGCGTAAAATTCCCGGGATCAACGAAGGAAAAGAATATCCGTCGAGTTACGACCGTACGCACAATGTTTCACTGGTGACTAATTACGACCTGAGCAAACGCTGGAATTTTTCGGCAAGCTGGGTTTTTGCTACCGGAAATCCAACATCGTACCCAATTGCCAAATACGATGTTCAGGGAAACACCATATATTATTATGCTGCCCGAAACAGCAACCGGATTCCTGATTATCACCGACTGGATATCTCGTTTACCTACGATTTCAAGAAAAACGAACACCGCAAAGTGAAGCAGACGCTCAACTTCTCGATTTACAACCTGTATGCCCGACGAAATGCCTATTCAGTAACTTTCAGGCAAAACGAGGACAACCCGAATGTTTCGGAAGCCACCCGCTTGTCGATTATCGGGAGCATGATTCCATCGGTCACTTACAATTTCAATTTTTAGAGCCATGAAAAAATATACATACCTCATTATATTTGCCTTAGCTGCGATCATTAGTTCGTGCGAAGATGTAATAGACGTAAAACTGAGTATTGAAGATCTGAACTTGATCGGGGTAGAAGCCAACATTACAACCGTTGACCAACCAACTGTATTTCTTTACAAAACACTGAAAGTTGATCAGGATGTAACTTATCCCGGAATTAGTGCTGCAGTTGTAACAATTTTAGACAATGCGATACCGTCCAATCAAATTATCCTGACTGAGGATCCCGCAAAACAAGGACATTACTTGGTTCCAAACGCTAAAAATTACCTTGGAGTGGCTGGTCGGGAATATACATTGAATATTCAAACTCAAGGTGTAACGTTGGTAGCCAAAGACAAACTGGCGAAAGTTGAACCCATCGATTCCATTCAGGTTGTGCCGTCACAGCGAGGTGAAAAACGATTTCTGGGAGTTTTTACATATGGAAAAGAACCGAAAGGTCTGGGCAATTATTACAAATGGGACATTTTCATTAATGATACCCTTGTTCACGAAGCTAATCGCATGGCTATTGCAAGTGATGAATTTGTAGATGGAAGCTACATTTCGAAGCTTGAAATCTTCACCGACTTTTACGATCCAACCAAACCTAAAGATCGCAAACTGAAGTTACACGACAAAGTTCAGGTAAAGCAAACATCCATTTCTGAATTTGCCTATAATTTTTACTTCCAGATGATTAACCAAAGTTCAACGGGCTCACTTTTTAGCGTTCCAACGGCTAATATCGTGAGTAATTTTACCGCCAGCGATGGAAAACCTGTACTTGGAGTATTTACCGCCCGCGATGTTTCGGTTTCAAATCTAGTCTTAATCGACCAAAAGATTGAAGATCAATTGAAGAAATAGGTTTTTAAACTCATAAAAAAAGCAGAACCGAATGATTCTGCTTTTTTTATGAGTTTAACTGGGATTAAAAATCCTATTTTTCAGCGATTAATTCATCAATCAATACGTTAAATTCAGTTTTAAATTCTTCATAGAATTTACCAGTGGCAGGCCCGCTAAATCCAGAATGAACTTTACGGACGTTTCCTTTTCTGTCGATAAAAATAGTTGTTGGAAAAGATGCAATTCCGTTAAGCTGTGGTAATGCTTTCGATGCTGCTTCAGTGCTCGATTGGCCGGCAAAAAGAATCTCATATTCAATGCCAAGCCGGGTTTTCAGGGCAGCCAATGATTTTTTAGCCGACTCAAAATCGTTCTTTCGCTCAAAGCCTAAGCCGATAATTTCAACTCCCCGTTTCTTGTTCTCTTTGTACCATCCGGATAAAAACTTGTTTTCATCAAGGCAATTGGGGCACCAACTTCCAAGAATGGTAACAATGACTACTTTCCCTTTGTAAGCCGAATCAGATAACGACACTTGTTTCCCTTCGAGATTTGGAAATGTAAATGCTAAAGAAGAATTGCCTTCCTTCATGTAAGTTACTTTATAAGCATCGGGCAAAGCAGCTTTGGCATTGCGTGTTCCGGCTATTTTAGTCGCTTTTCTTGAAGTAACAAATTCTCCGGAAATTGAATTGTCACCCGTAAATTCACCTTTCAGGAGATATGGAGACGAACCACCAAATGCCGACAATTCGAATGTTTTTCCGTGTGCCACACCTTCCAGAAACCGATAATCGCCAGTTGTTGTGAGAATCGAACCAGTAAGAATTGACCCTTTCAGATTGAAATTTCCAACCGTTTTCTCGGCATCAGCTCCTTCGCCAATGTTGATATCCCAGGTTCCTGCCAATGAAATGGCCGGTTTTTCGCTGCTAACCGGGAATCGATTTTTGTTTCCATATTCTGCTTTAAACGGAACTTCGCTTACAACCTTTCCTCCAGAAGTTTTAACCAGTTTTCCATGAAGTCCGTTTCCTTCAATTTTGCACTTTAAAACAGCATCGTATAAATCGAAAGGAATAAAAGCCGAATCGTTTCGGTAAGCTATATTTTTAGTCTGAAAACGGTCCTCGCCATTAATCAGGAAAACAGAATTGTCTTTCACTTCAAATAGAAAAGGTATTTCGTAATTCGGAACAGTAAAAACGCCTCTCCATAAACCTACTTTCAATGTTTTTGAATCTTGCTGAAATGAAGTAAGTGCCAACAAACAAAAAAACAAAAACATCAAATTCGTCCATTTTAAATTACTCATGCTGAAATTTTTAAATAGTATAAATCAAAAATCAACTACATTCTAACCTTTTGTGCTGTTACTATCATCATATTGACACAACCTTAAAACTCCTGAAAAGTACATTTTTTATTGAATTCAAAACAATGCATTGTGTCAGTTTAGTTGAATCTGAAGAATATTTGGAATTTGTACGAATATAGATTTATCTGCCAACCTCCAGCAACTTAGCTAAAATACCCGTCCAAATATTCTTTAGTCAGTTTCTCTTTTGGGTTGCTGAAAAATTCTGCAGCCGGGCCAGCTTCAACCACTTCGCCGAGGTACATAAATATCACATAATCAGCTATTCGCCTGGCTTGGCGAAGTGTATGTGTAACCAGAACAATAGAATACTGATCGCGGAGTTTGACGAATAATTCCTCTATTTTTTTGCTCGAAATCGGATCGAGTGCCGAAGTTGCTTCATCGCCCAGGATAATTTCGGGTTTAACGGCTAAACCACGAGCCAGGCAAAGCCGCTGCTGCTGCCCGATCGACAAACTGGTTGCCGGTGACTTCAGGCGATCTTTTACTTCATCCCACAAACCGGCTTCCTGAAGGTATTTTTCAACCATAATTTTCAAAGTTTTCTTTCTCCGGATTCCATGAATTCGTGGACCGTAAGCAATGTTGTCGAAGATCGACATCGGCAGCGGGCAAGGTCGCTGAGACAGCAAACCCATTTTCTTCCTGATATTTTCAACCTCCACATCCTTTCCATGAATGTTTTCCCCATCGACCAAAACATCTCCATCAATTTTAACATCCAGCGAGTTTTGAAGCAACCGGTTAAAGGTCTTTAACAATGTGGTTTTTCCACATCCTGAAGGGCCAATGATACAAGTGATTGCCTTGTCAGGAATGTCCAGACTGACATTTTTCAGGATGTGGTTTTTGGCCAGATAAACATTCAGGTTCCTAACACTGATGTGAGGTTTGTGGGCTTTCAATATTAAATCGCCATCTGCCTGATTCTGTGCTTCTCTCATGACTTTCAATTTTTCGGTGGGTGAATCTACGTATTTTTCGACCCTTAGCAAATTTTGTATCATATCTTGTTTTTTGAAAATTTACGACTATAAAAACGTGCGGCAACACTCAGCACCAGAACAATAAAGGTCAGGATTAGTGCGGCAGCATATGCTCTGTCCTGAACTTCGGCAATCGGGCTACTAAGTTGGAAAAAGATAGCCAATGGCAATGTGGCCACCGGTTGTGAAAGAGAAGTCGGGATGCTGTCGGTATATCCGGCGGTAAACAGCACCGAAGCAGCATCGCCAATACCGCGACCAACTGAAAGGAGCACGGCCGTAACAATTCCGGGAGCTACTTGCCGCAGAATGGGCTTGATCATTTCCGAACGGGTGGCGCCCAGAGAAAGCGCTGCATCTTTCATTTCTTTAGGGACACGCCGCATCACCTCGTCGATGGAACGAATCAGGATGGGGATTATCAGCATGGTAACAGTAAGGATACCAGCAAATAAAGACGACCGTAATCCGAGATAAACCATCAGGGTAAATCCAAAGGCGCCATAAACGATGGACGGAATTCCGAACAAAACATCGAAAGACAAGCGCGTGAACTGAGCCAGTCGCGACTTTTCAGGAAGGTAAAGGTTCAGGTATAAAACAATCGGCAGGCTAAATGCAAGCCCAAGCGAAATGGAGCCAATTACAATGTACAACGATCCGACAATGGCATTAAGCAAACCACCTTCTTTGCCTAGATAAAAACCTCCACTGGGTATTTTTGAGACCATGTCCCAGCTCATTGCCGGTAAACCTCTCTTTACAATGGCAACAATAATCATGAAAAGTGAAACCACAATGAGCAGTGTGGCTGCCATCATCAGTCCTTTGAATATTTTTTCTTCTATTCTTTTAATGCGGATATGTCTCATAGTGCAAAATTTCTTTCAATTCGGATTAAAACCAGTCGTGAAATAGCATTGAATGCCAGGATGATGACAAATAAAAGCAAGGCCGAAAGCATGAGGGCCGCGTCGTACATCGGGATCGACATCATTTCGCCATAGTTGTTGGCAATGAGGGCAGGCAGCGGATAGGCCGGGTCGAAAACCGAGTGGGGCACTTCCGAAACGTTTCCGCAGACCATCAGCACAGCGATTGTTTCGCCAAAAGCTCGCGAAATGGCCAAAACAACGGCCGCAGCCAATCCCGGAAACGATTTCCGCAGCACAACTTTTTTTATGGTTTGCCAGTTGGTAGCCCCCAGAGAAAGCGAAGCTTCGCGCAATCCACCGGGCAAGGCATCGAAGATCTCAATAAACACTGAAATCATTAAGGGAATGATCATGATTGCCAGCACAACTCCTCCGGCCAATACACTGTACCCGGTCGAGAACTCAACAAAATGAGGAGCCAGCGAGGTCGAAATAAACGGAACAACCACCAAAATACCCCAAACGCCATAAACAACCGGAGGAATTCCGGCGAGCACATCAATCATCGGAAAAACCACCTTTTTTACGTACGGATGAGCATATTCTGAAAGGTAAATGGCAGCCAGCAGGCAAAGTGGCAACGAAATGATGATTGCAATGCCCGTCACCCATAAAGTTCCCATGATGAAAGGGTAGAACCCAAATTGGCCTTTCAAAGGCTTCCAGCTTTCGCCCGTCAAAAGTGCCCATAACGACTGTTGGTCCAGTATCGGAACCGATTTGTAATACAGGCTGATACCGATGATCACTGCAAACGACAAAGAGACCAGCATCAGGAAAAGCATGCTGTGACGGATCAGGAATTCCCTTGTCTGGCGGAATTTATTGTATCGTATTTTATCCATAAATCTTTATTTAGATTGGCTAACCTCTTTTAAAACCTAAACCCGACAGGCCTTTTTCATCCTGTCAGGTCTCGATTTGCTGAGGAAAGCCAGCAAGTCAATCTAATATTTGTATCTCGAACTATTTTACTTTTTCCAAACCAGCGGTCAGCTTTTCTTTCGGAAGATTAATGTATCCGCTATCGAAAACATATTTCTGTCCTTCGGTTAACGACCATTTAATAAATTCAACCAATTCCTTTTTTACCGGTTTTCCTGAAGTCACAAAATACAGGTCGCGAGCCGGAGGCGAAGGATATTTTCCGGTCGCAATCGCATTGACCAGTTTATCCAGCGTGCCATAAAAATCTTCATCCGGATCAACCTTCCCATTATTGTTGATATCAAGCGGAAGTACTTTCACGCCCGGATTGGGAAGTTTAGTTTTGGCATCGTAGGCATAACCAATGTTGTTGTAGGCAATTCCTGAAGGATCTTTGGTTACAGCCTGCGCTAATCCGGGGTCACCAAAAACACCTACCCCCAGAAGGTCTTCTTGTTTCTTCCCCAGATATTTGGCCCAAGTTTCTCCCGCTCCGCAAGCATCAGAACGAGTGTAAATCCGGATTGGTACGGCACTTTTTGTACCGATAGCCTGACCCCATGTTTTTGCTTTTCCGGTAATGAACACGTTGACTGCACCATCGTGGTCGAGTCCGTTTGCCAGAATGTCTTTAATGTTTGGATTTGCAGCGCTCACCGTTGGAACCACCGCATCCTTGGTTACAGCAATGGCAAAAGCACCTTTTTTTACTTCCTCCGGATTGATCTCGCGCGAAACCAAACCGATATCAACCATTTTTGCCAGTGCATCAGTCATTCCTTTTCCGGCGCCACCGGCCGAAATATCGAACTTCACGTTTGGATGAAGTTTTCTAAACTCTTCGGCCCATTTTACTGTGAGCGGATACAGTGCAAATGCTCCCGAAATGCTGATGTTTCCCTTTAAATCGTCTTTGGCCTGGGCACTCACTTTCGCCGAAGAAAGTGAACTGATTACCAGAAGGGCAAAGAAGTATGATGTAATTTTTTTCATCGTATGTTGTATTATTAGTGACTAATTAAAATCCAATCTGGAATTGGATCGAAGCGAAATTATTATCGATGCTGGTGCCTTCTTCCTGCTTGACGGTGTAGTTGGCCTGAAGACGAATATTGGAATTGAAGTTAAAGTTGGCACCAAAGACATACCAAGTTGAAGCATTAGCGGCTTTGGCCTTGTCAGTATCGTAGAAATCGTATTTGGCTATTAACTGAAGCTTTTTCTGAAGAAAATAATAACCTGCCTGAAAATAGTAACCTTCACGATCAATCAAATCATCTGTTCCGTGAATATACTCACCACGGATTGCAAGGTCTTTCAGATCATAGTTCAGGTCGAAACCATAACGGTTGCGATCTACATTTTTGGCTGCCGTTGTAACTACAGTTCCTGTTTTAACTTCAGCAATATAACGCGATCCGTTATACAGGGCCGCACTAATGTCGAGACCCACGACCGGATGCAGAATCAGTCTTGTTGCAAAGTCCTTTTTTTCGTTTAGGTCAGCAGCATTTATACCTGAGCCGTTGTAAATACCCAAACGGTAATCAACAACCGGGCGGTCTTTCACTTTCAGGATGGTACAGCCCAATTGAATTCCCAAATCGCGTCCATTCTGGTTACCGCCAATATCTTTTCCGCGTGCTACCAAAGCTTCCACAGCCTGAGAACGATCGATTAGTTCCAGTTTGTTCGAACTAGTCAGATTTTCCAATGAGAACGGGATTTTTGCCTGACCAATGGTGAAATTGAAGTAGTCGTTTAACTTCAGTTCGGCATAAGCATCAATCAATTTAGGAGTTCCGGCCAAATCGAATTGCACGCGATACGACCAGTAAGGAGAAATTGTTCCTTTTACATCGAGCCTTGCACGTCGAATATCGAACCCGTCAATTTTACCGGTTTCTTCCAGCGACTGATAGCGAACCTGAGTGTATCCAGCTATGGTAATTTTCTTTCCAGCGTTGATAGGGAACGCTTTTACTTTAGCCAAATTCGCCTGTGCAGCGATAGCCGCTTCTGCCCGAATTGAATCAGCATCTTTTTGCGTAACCACATTCTTTTGAATCAACAAATTCAAAACATCGTCGGTCGATTGTGATTTTGCCGTGAAAACCAAACCGCCCCAAATCATAATTATTAAAAGTACTTTTTTCATTTTCTATATTATCTATTGATTTACTGTATTAACTATCCAGAAGTCGCCATCAATTCAAATAGAAAAACTGGATGGTTCAAAAATACTTTCCTTATTAATCCTGAAACTCAAAAATGTGGTTGGATAATTCAGGTACTAAAATGAAATTCAACAGGCTTGAACATTAAATATTTAATGCCTTCCGAAGAAAAAATAAGCATAAATACTGAATGCAATTCAATGAAAATACCACCTATTCATCTATTGACTTAGTGTACTTTCGTATTGTCACAAATGCCAAATTCACTTTCAAAATAATAGCTTATGCTTTTGAATGATTCCAAGCAGGAATATTCGTGGTTCAGACGAATTTCATCACAATTCATTTCTGAAAAGGATTTCGATAAATTAGAGAAGGCCTCTGTCAAGCTTAATTTCAAAAAAGGGGAAACCATTCTGAAACAAGGCGGCACGCCTAATCACATTGCTTATCTTGAAAAAGGAATTGTCAAGTTTAACTATGAGAGTGAAACGGGTAAAAATCTAATCCTGACCATCGTTTCTGCGCCAAAAATTCTGGGTGGTGCCAACCTGTTTTACAAAGACAATAACCTTTTCTCGCTTATCGCTGTTGAAGATTGCGAGGTAATCATGATTGATTCGAAAGTAACCGAAGATGTATTAATGGATAATTCGAAATTCGCGATGATGATGTTTCAGGTGGCTTCAGAAATGTTTAAGAAGTCGGTCATGAACTTTATCAGCCTGGCACACAAGCAAAAAGAAGGACGAATTGCTGACATCATTTTGTATCTGGCAGAGGAGGTTTATCATGGTAATTCGTTTCTTCTTTCACTGACTAGGAAAGAAATTGCCGAATTTGCCGGGTGCTCCACTGAAAATGTGATTATGACACTTTCAAAATGGCAAAATGAAAAGTTAATCACTATTGAGGGGAAAACGGTAGAAATTAAAGATCTGGATAAATTAAAGTATATCAGTAAAATTGGATAGCGATGCTGACACAAAAAACAAGATATTCGATGCTGGCCATGGTTCGGCTCGCGAAAGAATTTGGCAAAGGCACCCTAATGATCAACGAAATAGCCGAAAGTGAGCGGATTCCCAAACGATTTCTCGAATCTATTTTGCTCGAACTTAAAAAGAACGGTTATTTAAGTTCTAAGCTTGGTAAAAACGGAGGTTATTTCCTGATAAAAAATCCAAAAGATGTTAATTTACTGGAAATTGTCCGGCTTTTTGAAGGCAGCATCGCCATGTTAAAATGTACTTCGGAAAAGTACTACGAACCCTGCGAACATTGCAAAGACGAAGAAAACTGCGCTGTCCGGGGAACGTTTAAGGACATCCGTGAATACACTTTTAATAAACTGGCTGCTACTTCGTTGGAAATGCTCATCTAAACATCCATGACTTTTCATTTACCCATTCTGGCAAATCTGGAAAGTATCCTTGGCTACTTGTTCCAAATCAGATTTTTTGTACTTTCGCCGACCAAACATACGAAACAAGAGCAGTAACCGACTGCTATTCAAAACGTTTTAACTGATGGCAAATTTAGAGAAGGGGATATTTCAACGTACTGAGTTGTTGTTGGGCAATGAAGTAATGGAGAAGATCGCATCGAAAAAAGTAATTATATTCGGAATTGGAGGTGTCGGAAGCTGGTGTGCCGAAAGCCTTGTTCGTAGCGGAATTCGTCAGCTGACTCTTGTTGATTCGGACCTCGTTTGCATCACGAATATCAACCGGCAATTGCATGCAACCACGCTAACTGTTGGAGAAGTTAAAACCGATGCGCTAAAAAAAAGACTGCTCGAAATTAATCCTTCGGCCCAGATTCAAACCCTTCAGAAAATATACGAACCAGAAAGCTCTGATTTCTTCGAACTTGATAAGTACGATTTTATCATTGATGCTATCGATAGTTTGAGCAATAAAATCGACTTGATACGCAAAGCTACCCGCACCAATGCCATTTTCTTTTCGTCGATGGGTGCATCGCTCAAGCTCGATCCAACTAAAATACGTGTGGCCGAATTCTGGAAAGTGAAAGGTTGCCCACTGGGGCATATTGTCCGGAAAAAGATTCGCAAAGGCGACCTTCCGGCTAAGGAATTTATGTGTATTTACAGCGAGGAATTGCTTGAGAACAAAGGTGCAGGAGCCTCGTGCGGAACGGATAAATGTTTATGCCCAAAATTGAAAAATGCACCCGGCGATCCCGATTTGGCTGACCACGAGTGGTGCAGCCAGAAAGCTGTAATCAATGGAACCGTGGCGCACATCACCGCCATTTACGGATTTACTCTGGCTGGATTGGTGATTCAGAGTATCTACAACGAAGGATAATTACAACGACTAAAACAAAATGCAATGAGCGAATTTGATGCCCGTGCCCGTGAGTGGGACAAAGATAAAATGCACATGGATCGTTCGGTAGCCATTGCTGCCGAACTCGAAAAGATGATCCCGATCAAACCTTTCATGAAAGCTCTTGAATACGGTGCAGGTACTGGGCTTCTGAGTTTTCTGTTGAAAGACCGGTTTTCTGAAATCACACTGATGGACAATTCTCAGGAAATGATCAAAGTGTGTTTAGAAAAGACTGAGTATTTCAAAACCAATCACATGCTGCCCATTTGGTTCGATCTGGAACACAAAGACTATGACGATAACTTCGACATCATATACAACCAGATGGTATTGCACCATGTGGGTGATTATGAAAGCATTATCGGAACGTTTTATTCCATGTTGAATCCGGAAGGATATTTGGCCATTGCCGATTTGTTTTCTGAAGATGGCTCGTTTCATGGACCTGATGTGAATGTCCATTTGGGTTTTGATCCGGAAAAACTAACTGAAATATTCAGGAATGCCGGGTTTAAGAATATTAAATACCAGACTTGCTTCGAAGTTAAACGCGATTCGGGAATAAAATATCCGGTATTTTTATTGGTCGGCCAAAAATAATTCTGCTCCATGGAACCGACTCTTTTGAAATGCAAACAATGCAATTGGCAGGGAAGTGCCAAAGAAGTTGATTGGGACGATGTTGATACTTGTTCAGGAAGCGATAAAGTTGAAGTTTGTCCTTCGTGTGGAAGTATGGAAGTTTATCCGGTTAGGTAGACAGAAAATTAGCTCGTTAAAATCTTCTCCATCGAAATTCGTTCCTTCTCAGTGAGCGAATCCATTTCTTCCAATGCATGCTGGATTTTAGTTTTGAAGTTCCAGCAGGTCATTTGTCGCAACGAAAGCCGGCGTCCAAATTCGTAGGATGAAACATCCTCTTTCCCTTTACATACCTGATAAGCAATATAAAAAGCTTTACTGATTGGGAATTTAACGCCATGGAATACAGTCCCATTAGTAGCAGTTTCCTTCGCTTTGCATTTGGTACAGCGTCGTGAGTATGGTTCTTTTCCGACACAAGAGTTGGTATTGCCACATTTCTTGCATACAAAACCATTCGCCCATTTGATCCCTGCCAGAAATTCCAGGCATTTATGGTCATTCCTGAACATTTCCTCCAACTGTTCAGGACTAAGGCTATTGCTGAAAATTTCGCTCATAAATCAATTCGACTTTGTGCAAATGTAAATAAATTAGTGATACTAAAAAGATTTAAGTGTCACTAATGCGATTTACTATTTTCTTTTATTAGATTTGCATGGAAACAATTTAAAGCAATAGCCATGGAAAATAATTGTGAAGCAAAACCAAGCCCGGGAACATTCAAAGAGAATCTTAAAACATGGAAATTCTGGAGACCTTTTTTAAGCGTTTTGATAGGCGCCATTGCAGGATTTTCATATTATCATTTTGTAGGTTGTTCTTCAGGAACATGCGCCATTACTAGTAGTCCCTATATGAGTACTATCTGGGGTGGTGCGATGGGTTACTTTTTAGTGAACAGTCCATGTGCCAGAGGTCGTTGCTAAAAATTAAATGTCACGAAAAAAGAACTACCTGTCGTTATTGATTTTTATGCCAGATGATTTGATTCACGCCGATAACTTTCGCCTGGTATAGAAGAAATTGTAAAAGAATATGCAGGGAAGATTATCGTTTATAAAGTAGACATCGACGCCGAACAATTGCTTTGGCAAAGCATGGGAATTCAAAGCCTGCCAACCCTAATGTTTATAACTGTTGAAGGCTAACCTCAGGCTACTATGGGCGCATTACCAGAGGAAACCCTATTCAAGGCTATTCATGAAGTTTAATTGGTGAACTAATTTTTGGCCAGCATACGAAAAATTAAGCATGTCTGTTTTTTGCATATTTATATTGTCCTAACTTTATCATATGCAACACAAAGAAAATCCGTCCTATTTCGAATTATTCCTTTCGTTCTTTTGGATCGGATTGACTGGCTTTGGGGGTTTAGCCATGACAGCACATATCCGTAGACACATCGTTGATAAACGAAAATGGTTAGATGCACAAACCTTTGATTCAGGCATGGCGCTTTGTCAGGTTATTCCCGGAGCGATTGTGATGCAGTTGGCGGCCTACATTGGCCTGAAATTGAAGGGTATCCGTGGTTCTTTGGTCTGTTTCATCGGATTTGGGCTTCCTGCTTTTTTGATTATGTTCTTCCTTTCGGTACTTTACAAACAATCCAAAGATATTTCAGGTGTTGAAACGGTTTTAAGTGGACTGAGGGTGGTCATTGTGGCCATCGTTGCCAACGCCGCGTATATTTTTGGTAAAAAGAATTTCCAAAATGTGAACGACTGGATCATTGCAGTGATTGCAGCCGGATTGTTCCTGACCAAATTACACCCATTTTTGGTTTTACTTATTGCTTCATTGTTAGGTGTGGTATTGACAAAAAAGGATTTTGAACCAGCCGGGAAGCTTTCCAAAGCCAGAACCTTTCGGTTTTTTCTGATCATGTTGCTTGTGGTGGCCATTTGTTCAGTTATCTTATTCTTTGTGAATAAGGAATATTTTACATTGGCAACCGTCATGCTACGTATCGACCTTTTTTCGTTTGGAGGTGGTTTGGCTGCTATGCCTATTATGTATCATGAGTTGGTCAATATTTTCGCATGGTTCGACGAGAAAACCTTTATGGATGGTGTTATCCTCGGACAAGTAACGCCTGGTTCTATCATCATTGCTGCGACATTTTTCGGATACATGCACTTTGGCGTTATCGGAAGCATTATTGCTACAGTTTGCGTGTTTACCCCGTCATACATGATATTGATGGGAATCATTCCCTTCTTCGACAAGTTAAGGTCATCTCCACAATTCAATAAGGTGATCAATGGGATTTTGTGCTCATTTGTGGGTTTATTAACAGTTGTAACTTTCCGTTTCACTAATGGAATACATTGGAACTTCTTCAATATCATATTTGCATTGATAGCTTTTGGATTATTGGTAAGGAAAGTAGATGTTATTTGGGTGATATTGGGTGGTGTTTTGATTTCACTGCTTACTTAAAGCCTGTATATCTGAATAATACCAAAGCTATTCATATAAATCATTAGGAGTATTCTCCTGAAACTAAAAGCTAATTCTTCGCCATTCGGATAGTCACTTCCATATCACTTTCGGCCGTAAGGAACTCATAAATACAAATAAATCTGGGATAAATTATTTGATTTTCAGTTATTTATTGATAACTTTAAAAGGAAAACCTTTAAATTAACCCATTATGATTTCTTCAAGTCATCTGCATCCTATGTTGGTGCACTTTCCGATCGCTTTAATCGTTGTTGGTTTTATTTTTGACATTGCAGCAATCCTCTATAAAAAAGAAGTTTGCCTGTCAGCTGTTGGTTTCTATCTATTGATATTAGGTACTCTTGCGGCTTTAACGGCACTGACAACCGGAGCCTTATTTACTTCCGAAATGACGGGTGCCGCAGGTGCAGTAAAAGATACCCACGAACTATTTGCCTGGATTACAGTTGGTAATTTATTCGTTTTGACTGCCTTCCGAATACTTTTAAAAATCCAGAACAAAGAAAATACCAGTTTAAATTGGGTTGCATTAGCTTTATATGGATTGGCTGCTATTTCAGTAAGTATTACCGGGTTTTACGGAGGAACGCTCGTATATAATTATATGATGCCACTTTAGTCAATTTTTAATTAAAAAATCAAAAACCATGAAGAACATTTTTTTATTTGCATTTATCGGTTTGATAGCCTTTACAAGTTGTCAACAGGCTAAACCAGTTAAAACGATCGAGAACCTGAAAGCAGGTATCAAAGGTGAAACAACAGCAAGTGCCAAATATGCTGCATTTGCTCAAAAAGCCACAGAGGAAGGAAATGCTAACATCGCTAAACTTTTTCTGGCAGCTTCGAAAGCTGAATCTATCCATGCCGCCAATCATAAAAAAGTATTGGTAGAACTGGGGGAAACGATGGAAGATTTTACTCCTGAATTTGAAGTAAAAACTACTGCTGAAAATCTTCAGGCAGCAATTGAAGGCGAAACCTATGAATCCACCACCATGTATCCTCAATTTCTTGCCGATGCTAAAGCAGAAAAGGTTGAAAAAGCTACAAAATCGTTTACCTGGGCTTTCGATACTGAAAAGAAACATCAGCAGTTTTATACCATAACATTGGCGGCTTTAACAGCAAATACGCAAAATGCTTTGCCATTAGAGTATGCTGTTTGTCCGGTTTGTGGCAACACTTACGATAAGGCCACACTTGAAGAAAAATGTGCCTTTTGCCAAACTGCCAAAGAAAAGTTTTTCCTGATTTAAATTTAAGAACAAAATAGCTGGCATTTAAACCAGCTATTTTGTTTGATCGATTTTAAAACTTCCCAATATGGCAAAAGTTATTGTTTTAGGAGCAGGTATTTCAGGTCACACTGCTGCTGCTTTCATTAAGAAGAAGCTAGGTTCCAGTCATCAGGTAGTCGTTGTAAGTCCGGCGGAATATTACCAATGGATTCCTTCCAACATTTGGGTGGGTGTCGGAAAAATGACCATAGATCAGGTCCGGTTCAAACTAAAACCCGTTTACGATCGCTGGAAAATTGATTTCAAGCAGGCCAAAGCTACTGCCATTTATCCTGAAGGTGGAAATGGGTCGGAACGGCCTTTTGTAAGTATTGAATACACCGACAAAACACGTCAGGGTGAAACCGAAAATGTTGACTATGATTATCTCGTCAACGCAACTGGCCCCAAACTAAATTTTGCAGCAACCGAAGGTCTCGGGCCCGGAAAATTCACTCATTCGGTTTGTTCCTGCGATCATGCTGTTGCAACCTGGGATGCCTTGAAACTTTGCATGTCCCGAATGGAGCAAGGAGAAAAACTTCGATTCCTCATTGGAACCGGCCATCCGGGAGCCACCTGTCAAGGTGCAGCTTTCGAATATGCGCTCAATGTAGCTCACCAGATTAAAGCTCGTGGCCTTCAGGATAATGCCGAAATTACCTGGATTTCGAACGAATACGAACTGGGCGATTTCGGAATGGGTGGCGCATTTATTAAACGAGGTGGCTACGTAACCCCAACCAAAGTCTTCAGCGAATCTATTTTTGCTGAATATGGCATTCGTTGGATCAAGCGTGCAGGGGTAACCAAAATAGAAGAAGGAATTGCACATTACGAAACTCTCGATGGTGAAATGAAAACAGCCGCATTCGATTTTGCTATGCTCATTCCCGCCTTTGCTGGTGCTGGATTAAAGGCATACAATAAAGCTGGCGAAGATATCACCACCCAATTATTTGCACCAAGCGGTTTCATGAAAGTTGACGCTGATTATTCCGGAAAACCTTTCGAGGACTGGTCGGTTGAAGATTGGCCCTCGACTTATCAAAACCCGGAATTCTCCAATATTTTTGCCACTGGTATCGCTTTTGCACCTCCACACCAGATTTCGAAACCCATGAAAAGTCCGAATGGGACACTCATTACCCCGGCGCCACCGCGTACCGGCATGCCTTCAGGAGTAATTGGTAAAATTGTTGCATTGAATATTGTTGAGCAAATCAAAACAGGCCGAACCGATTTCAAACACAAAGCATCGATGGGAAAAATGGGAGCCGCCTGCATAGTTTCGGCCGGATATGGCATGATCAAAGGCAATGCCGCAACCATGACTGTTTTTCCGATTGTTCCCGATTGGGAGAAATATCCGCAATGGGGACGCGATCTCACTTATACGGTTGGAGAAGCCGGATTGGCCGGACATTGGATCAAGATACTTTTGCACTATATGTTTATTCACAAAGCAAAAGGATATCCGTTTTGGTGGTTAATTCCTGAGTAAACCAGATAATTTGATTTATTGAACACTCAAAATATTAAAAAGATGGCAAAAAATATTGTACGCGGTTATTACGACGAATCGTATCCGCCTTTACCCACCAGGTCAACCAAATTCCTACGCGGCTGCCTAATCTGGCAAGCCTTTCGGTTTATCGTACTTAATTTGAAGATTATGCGCATCATTGTTGGTGGGCATTCCTGAAGAATGAAGACTTCAAATCAACAAAAGACCGACTTATAAAGTATAAGCCGGTCTTTGTTTTATTACCTATTTGCTCTAATTTTTACATGTTCCATTTCCTTTATTCCCCTGTCCCTTTTGACCTTTTCCGTTACCATTTCCCTGGCCGTTTCCTTTGCCTTGCATTTTATATTGCTTCCCTTTTTCCATTGGAGAGGTTACAATCAGATTGTAGTCGGTTTCACTAATATAGACCGGAGTATAAACAATTCCCAAGGTAGTTAACTGTAGATTAAAAGCCCTGAGATGGTTACGCGAACCTTTGAGTAGATTCTCAAATACAAGAGTAATATTCTCATTGGTGGTACTGCTGAGTGCTTCTAAAAGATCTTTAATGTCTATTTCTTCGATCAAAGCTCCGGTTTTATACGCTTCTTCAAGCGATACACTGGCTTTGGCTACCAGATCGTTATACAATTTTTGAACCGCAGCATCAGCAAATATACCTGCCTCGCCAATTGAAGTTTCAGTTGAACCGTAGCTTGTAAGAAGCAGGACAATTGCATTTAGGTGGTTTGATTCTGCTGCCGAAATATTCGTAAAAACCGAACTTCCCCATTTCTGAGAAAGAACTGAATACACATCGCGAGCCAGTTTTTCTTCTTCCTTCATTTTTTGTAATGAAGCTAATTCACTATCGGTTAAATCTGAAGTTGTAATCAATGCCGATTTCAGATTGGCCTCAATAACAGAAGATGTTCCATCGGCTGAAACGGCTAAAACACTAGCGTACTGTGCATTTTCAGTATTCATATTATCTTTCTGGCAAGAAATTGCCACCAATAACGAAGCAACCATAAAGCTGCCAATTACTAAATTTTTCATACTTGTTTTCATTTTTCTGGATTTAATTTTTATTAATTGAACATCATCTATTTTCATTCTGCAATTCAGAAGTATTTACTTTTTTGTGCGAGTTTCGTAGGTGTCGCAAATTCCATTATTGTTGGCATCAACAAAGTTTTTGCTTTTCCCCTTGCCCTGTCCTTGTCCATTTCCGGTTCCATCTCGCTTCCCTTTCTGGGCGCCTGATTTCCCGGTTCCCTGTTTATCGCAAACTCCGTCTTTGTTGTTGTCAACAAAGGCAACTCCTTGAACTGTTCTGTTACAATTTCCTCTTCCGCATTGCGGATTTTGTGCACTTGCAAAAGCTGTTACAGCCACAAGGGCTAATCCTGTTAAAAAAATCTTTGCTTTCATAATCTTTGTTTTAAATTGTTAAACATTGGTGTTTTAAAATTGAACTATTTATGTGTTTTAAATTATGCTTCTGATTTTTAGAATTAGGGCAAGGCAAAGCCCTGCAAACCGATTTAATCGCCTTGTTTTCATAATTTATCAAATCAATTGTGGTTATTTATTTCGCCATCGGCCACCCTGATTTCCAGGCTGAGGAAGGTTTATCAGATTTTCTTTATTGAGCATGGACTGAAATATTTCATGCAGTTTTACTTGTTGTTCCGTAGAACATATCTTTTTCATATTCAGGTAAAAAGTAGTAGTTACCTGCTTAAGTTCGCGATGATTATTCCCTACGTCAATGGCCATTTGGTTTAGGTGGGCACTGTCAGGATTTTGTGTTCCCAGTTCAGTAATCATCTCCACTCGCAATTGAGCGAGATTCATTTCAATACCCCTGGCGGTGCGGTTAAAAGTACGGTTGATGTCGCGAAACTGATCGAGCTGTTCATCATTCAGGGTTAAATGATCCCTGAAAAAGCGCGTACGTTGTTCTCCCGGAAGCGTGGTCTGTTCTTCCTGTTTTGTTTCCGATGTTTTTGCTTCAATCATTCGATGGAAATAGAATGAACCAATGGTCGAAAGATTGGTAGCAACCAGGATAACAATAATCCAGATTAATATTCGGTATTTGGTATTTGGGTTCATAATTTGTCGAGTAAAAATGATTCAATGGGTTCATCTTCAAAATCGTTGAGCATTTGAATGCTGCTGGTTGCTGGTCTAATTTCTTTAGAAGAAGAAGCATTGCTGCCTAATTTTAATCCACCATAAATTCCAAGAACAAGAAGGATCGAAAAAAATGCTGGTTGTGCCAGTCTTACCCATTGACTCTGTGCCTGATGTTCTGGCTTTTCATCCATACGTGCGCTTAATCGGGTATAAAAGAAAGGAGATACTTCCGGCTTCTTTTCTTTTTCAATCATCTGCATCCCTTCCTGTAAGAACACTAAAAAACTCCGGCAGTCGGCACATATCTCCAGATGTTTTTCAACGGCGGCCCTCATTTCAACCGACAATTCGTTGTCGAGATAAAAAATCAGATCTTTATGGACGCACTTCGTTTTCATTTTGTTGCTTTTAATGTAAGACACCATTTGTTTTTAAAACTTGCAATCAGACACACTTTTTTTTGTAACAATCTAAAAGTTGCTCCTGAAGGTTCTTTTTAGCCCGGTGAATCAGCGATTCAACCGAAGCTAAAGAAATTTCCATGACTTCAGCAATTTGCTGATAGGGCAGTTCTTCGTATTTATTCAGTGTAAAGGCTATACGTTGCTTCTCGGGTAGTCTATCCATGGCACGGTGCAACAAATCAGATCGCTGTTGGTCGGCAATGTTCTGATCTGGCTGATCACCACGGCTCTCGGATATTTCACTGGTTCTATTTCGTCCGCCAGTGAACGTTTCCTCAATGGATTGAAAAAAGCGTTTCCGTTTATTATTCCTGATCAGATTGAGGGACCGGTTGGTTGCAATTCGATACAACCACGTTGAAATTTTAGAATCTCCCCTGAAATTTTCAGCGGTTCGGAATATCTCCAAAAATACATCCTGTGCCAGATCTTCCGCATCAGTCTGGTTATGGACAATTCCAAAACAGGTATTCACAACCATCCGTTGGTAGGTTTCTACCAGAATTTGAAATGATTTGCGATCGCCTTGTTGAATACCTTTAATGAGTTGGGCTTCGTCCATTCGTTTTTGTCAAATGTGAATTTGGTTTATTTGACACAACAAGTTTGAAAAACTTGCACCAATGATCACAATTTAACCTTTTTTACTGATTTCGAGTAATTCCCTGTGATTGACAACTACGATATCTTTCTCATGCAATTCAATTAACCCATCCTTCTCAAAGTTTTTCAGGAGCTTTACTGCACTCTCAGTCGAAATACCGGCAAAGTCGGCCATGTCTTTTCTGGAAAGAAGCTGAAATATCTCCGGATTTTCAGCCTTAAGGCTATCAACGTATAATAAAGTATCAGCAATTCTGCCGTTCATCTGCTTATACATTACTGTTCGCAGCGTATCGAAAAGGTTGGCATTCTGCTCACAATACCGCTTGATCAAATTGAATCCGAATTGTCCATTTTGCTTGATAATAGCCGTAATAGCATCCTTTTCCACCAAAAAAACCTGGCAATCGGTCAATGCAACCGACGAATAATTGAATGTAT
>Ga0302288_1000821_pt1 | contig 22612 bp, 35 predicted proteins | sample III_Fen_N1_1_FD_194549 | JGI IMG/M metagenome (GOLD analysis project Ga0302288, IMG submission 194549) | Peat permafrost microbial communities from Stordalen Mire near Abisko, Sweden - III_Fen_N1_1 | ecosystem: Environmental > Terrestrial > Soil > Wetlands > Permafrost | place: Sweden: Abisko...
GGTATACACCAGCAGAATCAGATATGCCAGGTAATCCCTTCTTTTATATATAAGGGGTTTCATTTTAGTTCTTCCTTCACCACCTCTGTAGCATCTTGCTTCCATTGCCATAGCCAGATCATTGGCACGGCGGAAGGCGGAAATAAACAGGGGTACCAGTAATGGTACCAGACTCTTAGCTTTTTTTACCAGGTTACCGCTTTCAAAATCAGCTCCTCTGGCAATCTGTGCTTTCATAATTTTGTCAGTTTCTTCCAGTAAAATTGGTATAAATCTCAGTGCTATGGACATCATCATGGATACTTCGTGTACGGGAATTTTTACGACTTTTAGTGGTTTTAAAAGGCTTTCCAAACCATCTGTAAGATTATTTGGAGTAGTAGTAAGCGTCATGACAGAAGAACCTATTACCAGAAACGTCAGTCTCACTGCCATAAATCCAGCCAGTCTTAAGCCTTCCTTTGTGACGGTAAGTTTCCATATTGTAAACAGTGGTTCTCCCTGGGTTATAAACATGTTCAGTACAACAGATAATAACAGCAATACCAATATGGATTTCATACCTTTCACCATGTATTTAAAAGGTACTTTTGATATTTTAATCACTACTGCTAAAAATAATGCTGCTACCACATATCCAATATAATTATTCGCAATAAACAGGGATATAATAAACAGAATGGTTCCTGAAAGTTTTACCCTTGGATCCAGTTTATGAATTGTGGATTCTGTTTGATAATATTGTCCAAGTGTTATATCTCTTAACATTTTTTCTCCTAATATTATGAAAGCATCTGAAGCAAAATTAAATTTTAAATTTCACCTTATGCACTATTTTTTATGTATTTTATTTATGTATTTTATTTATGTATTTTATTTATGTATTTTATTTATGTATTTTATTTATGTATTCTGCTTATATGTTCTGCTTCTATTCGTCTTACCCATTATTTACGCACTTTATTCTTTAAGGCATTTAAAATGCTGATTCTGGCCTCTTCTACAGTGGTTGCGTTCACGTCCACACTAAGTCCGCATTCCTTTAATTCATGCATGATATAGGTCACCTGTGGGGCTGCAAGGCCAATCTCTTCCAACTGTTTGTAATGTTTAAAGACTTCTTTGGGTTCATCATCAAAGATAATGCTCCCATGATTCATAACAATTAACCGGTCCACATATTTTGCTACATCTTCCATGCTATGGGACACCAGAATTACGGTTTTTCCGGTTTCTTCTCGAAGAGCCGATATCTGGTCAAGGATTTCATCCCGACCCTTTGGATCCAGCCCTGCTGTGGGTTCATCTAAAATCAATACATCAGGATTCATAGCTAACACTCCCGCTATGGCAACTCTTCTTTTTTGTCCCCCTGATAGATCAAATGGAGACTGATAGAAAAATTCATCTTCTATCCCTACCTGTTTTAAAGCTTTGTATGCACGAAGTTCTATTTCTTTTTTGTCAAGTCCAAGATTCTTAGGTCCGAAACATACATCAGAGAAAACATCAATTTCAAAAAGCTGGTGTTCCGGATATTGAAACACAAGTCCTACTTTGCTTCGTAGGTTCTTTAGGTTATAACCTTTTTCAAAAATATCTTCGCCATTATAATAAATACCGCCACTGGTGGGACGTAATAATCCATTTAAATGCTGTACCAGCGTTGATTTTCCAGAACCGGTATGTCCGATGAGTCCGATAAACTGGCCATCCGGTATTACCAGATTAATATCTTTCAAGGCATTAACAGCCAGTGCCGTATCTGCTCCATATATATAGTTTACGTGGTCTACAATTATTGACATGCCTGCTCCATTCGTATTTTTATTTTAATCCCAGGGCTTCCATAAGTTCTTTTGTCGTAAGAATTCCTTCTGGAATAGATAATCCTGACATTCTAAGTTCATGGGCAAGTAGCGTAACCTGAGGTACATCAAGACGCAGACTTTTTAAGCGATCCACCTGGGTAAAGATTTCCTTTGGTGTTCCTTCCATCTCTATATGTCCCTGTTCCATAACAAAGACCCGGTCAGCGTAGATAACTTCTTCCATATAATGGGTTATCAATACAATAGTGACACCTTCCACCTGATTCAATGCTCGAACCGCACGGATTACTTCTTTTCTCCCTACCGGATCCAACATAGCTGTAGGCTCATCCAAAATAATACATTTGGGATGCATGGCAATCACTCCAGCTATGGAAACTCTCTGTTTCTGACCACCTGATAACTTGTTTGGAGAATATTTGCGATATTCATACATTCCAACGGCCTTCAGGCTTTCTTCGACGCGTTCCCATATTTCTTTTGTAGGAATTCCCATGTTTTCAGGTCCAAATCCAACATCTTCTTCCACTACCTGTCCAATAATCTGATTATCAGGATTTTGAAATACCATACCGGCTTTCTGCCGTATTTCCCATATGTTTTCTTCATCTGATGTATCTTTTCCATCCACCCAGACGCTACCCTCTGTGGGACTTAAAATAGCGTTAATGTGTTTTGCAAGTGTTGATTTTCCTGAACCGTTATGCCCTAAAATAGCAATGAATTCACCTTGTTTCACATTCAGGTTCACTTCATCCACAGCTCTTGTAATTCCTTCAACATTTCCCTCTTCATCACGCCGTATATATTCAAAAACTAATTTTTTGGTTTTAATAATATCCATTTGTTACCCCAAATTTCCTTTTGGTTTACATTCTTCATTACGCTACTAATTGTACTAGATAATCTACCGAAATACAAGGGTACTATGGCTTAATGTGTGGTATAATGGATTCAGTTCTTTGTACATTTTTAAATTTAAAGATCATCAAGTGAGGTAATTTCATGAAAAATTTATTAAAACAGGCGGGACTTCTGGTAATTCTTGTTCTCATGTGCTCTATTATTGTCAGAGTTTTTTCCAACTCTGAAACGTTGTCTCAGCATGCTGCCAGGCTTAATGCAGAATCTTCCGGCAATACTGATACTTCTACTCAGGATGTCGAAGATACTTCTTCAAATTATTCCCATATAGACAAGCCCATAGATAGCAGGTTGAGATTATCCGATTATCTCGCTGCAAATCAAAAATATATAGATTCTTCCATTGCATATTCCAGTGAAAATTCTACAGGGAAAATATCTGCCAATAATTCATCTGTAGATTCTTCTGCCGATTCTTCGGTAGATACATCCTCGAATTCTTCTGCAACCAATTCTTCGGGGAATTTATCCACAAAAAGTTCTGTAAATCCATCTCCTAAAAGCACTACTACCTCTGTAATACCAGAAAAATCCGAAGCAGATGACTCCTTACTTTCAGATAACAGTATCAGTACCGAAATAGTTACTTATCAGACAGGTTTTTACTATGAGCCCTTATCTGATGAAATTAAAAATCGAATTACCGGGATTTCATATCCTGCAGACAGTACTGTTCCTTATGATGACCTTCGCTATGTTGGTCTGCTGTATTATGACTTTGATGGAAATGTTCAGACCGGCGAACTCATATGTAATAAAGGAATCGCACAGGATATGGTTGAAATTTTTTATCAGTTATATCTTTCCCAGTACCAGATAGCCAAAATGGTTCTAATTGACACTTATAACGCCGATGACACTGCTTCTATGGCAGACAACAACACCTCTTGTTTTAACTACAGAACAGTAGATGGAACAACCCATTTATCCAAACATGCCTATGGTCTAGCCATTGATCTAAATCCTTTTAACAATCCTTATGTGGAAAACAATTCCGACGGAACTGTTTATATCTCTCCTTTAGGAAGCGAGGCCTATGCCGATCGTACTGCAAATCTGACTCATATGATTAACGAAAACGATCTTTGTTATCAACTATTTATACAACATGGATTTACTTGGGGTGGAAGTTGGAAATCATATAAAGATTATCAGCATTTTCAGAAATTACTAAATTAGTTTAAAATAAATAGTATGGATTTTTAAACAAATTTCTGTTATAATCAGATACATCTTCTAGGTATGGCTTACTTTTCGAATACTGGAATCATATTACAGATTTCACACATTATTCAAAAAATACTATGATACTAAGGAGTGTATAAGATGAAAAATTTTCCAATCAGCGATAATTTTTGGGAGAACCAGCAGAATTTTTCTAAAATTCTATGTAAAAAACAGACACAGGGTTTTCTGTTATTAAAAGATGTAATCCGCCTGTCTCCAAAAGACACTTTAAAATTGTGCCATCAGCTTAATTGTATTAATTGCACCGAAGATTTTCATGATTTTTGCTTATGTGTGATTATTAGCTGGGCAGCATCCATAAAAAACAACCAGAAAAATTCTTTCTCTGAGAACATGCTCGAAAGGTGTTCTCGTATACCACAGCATTCAAAAGGTGCCTACCTTCATATATGTCAGGATACCTTTTTGGAATATGGTTTGGAAATCTTTGACAGTAAGTTTACTTCTATGCAGGAAATTGAAGAACTGATTAAAAAACATGTTAGTTAATTGACTTTCTCTCTTTTACTCATGTGACTTAAGTAATTTAAAAACCCCAGGATTCCGAACTAAATCGGTTTCCTGGGGTTTTCTTATGAGGTATGTGACAAGTCACGTTATCTCGTATTTTTGAATGATGTTTGGAATTATACTAATTCAAGTAAAACTTCCATTGCTGCATCACCTTTACGAAGGCCGATTTTGATGATACGTGTGTATCCACCATTACGGTTTACATATTTAGGTGCTACTTCATCAAAGATTTTTCCAACTAAATCAACTTCTTTAGTTGCTTTTTTTCTGCCAGCGATTGCTGTAGGAACTTCGGTTACAGAATATAAAGTTTTAAGCATCTGTCTTCTAGCATGTAATCTGGAAGGAAGATCCTTTTTGATTTCTTTGTTAACAGTTTCAAATTTAGTAACTTTTTTGCCATCAACAACTTCTTTAACTCTCTGTCCATCTTTTCCTTTAACAGGAACTTTTGCAGAAACAGTAACCATTTCATAGTTGTCTTTTTCTCTAACTGCTAAAGCAATGATACCTTCAACAATTTTCTGAACTTCTTTTGCTCTTGCTTCAGTAGTTACAATTTTACCATTATATAAAAGTGTTGTAACCTGTCCTCTGAGTAATGCTTTTCTCTGATCGCTTGTTCTACCAAGTTTTCTGTATTTTGCCATTGTTATATCCCTTTCCTGTAAGAGTGTCCTTAACGGGCTTTCTCTTTTGGGAGGCGTAAGCCTCAATCATGGTACACCCGGTCATGCCTTTTGGACTTACTAACCAAATGCTGTTATCAGTTCCACTCATGAGAATGCACATGCATGCCTTTATGGACTTACTGCACATGCAGCTCTAAAGTATAATCGGATTCTTCATTTTTCCAGACTATGAATCAGATAAATCTCATTCATCGCTTGGGTTAAGCTGAAGTCCTAATTCTTTTAATTTTGCAAGTACTTCTTCTAATGATTTACGTCCTAAGTTACGAACTTTCATCATATCTTCAGAAGTTCTGTTTGTTAATTCTTCTACTGTGTTGATGCCAGCTCTTTTTAAACAATTGTAAGAACGAACAGATAATTCTAATTCGTCAATACTCATTTCAAGAACTTTTTCTTTTTCGTCATCTTCTTTTTCTACCATAATTTCAGCAGTTTTTGCGTTTTCAGACAAATCAATAAAAAGACTTAAATGTTCGCTAAGAACTTTAGCTGCAAGACTTACTGCTTCATCGGGAACCAAAGTTCCGTTTGTATATACGTCTAAAGTAAGTTTGTCAAAATCTGTAATCTGACCAACACGTGTGTTTTGAACAGCGAGGTTAACTCTTTCTACAGGAGTGTAAATGGAGTCAATCGCAATCACGCCGATTGGGAGATCATCATTTTTGTTCTTATCAGCACTTACATATCCTCTACCTTTGGTAATGGTAAGTTCCATGTATAATTTACTTTCTTTTCCGCCGCTTAAGGTGGCAATTACTAACTCGGGATTTAATATTTCAATATCCTGATCTGCCTGTATATCAGCGGCTGTAACTACACCTTCACCTTCGAACTCAATGTATGCAGTCTTTGCTTCATGTGTATCACAGTTGTTTCTAATAGCCAAACTCTTGATGTTCATAATGATTTCGGTAACATCTTCCTTAACTCCAGGAATCGAACTGAATTCATGTAATACACCTTCGATTTTAACTTGGCTTACAGCTGCTCCCGGTAAGGAAGAAAGCATGATTCTTCTTAATGAATTTCCCAACGTAACGCCATAACCTCTTTCCAAAGGTTCAACTACGAATTTGCCATACTTTTTGTCTTCAGAGATCTCTGCAACCTCAATATTTGGTCTTTCAAAATCAAACACTGTATACCCTCCTTTACGAATCTACTATTACACTGTTAATAACTGCTTAATTATTTAGAATATAATTCGACGATAAGCATTTCGTTAACAGGAACATCGATTGCTTCTCTGGTAGGAAGTGATTTAACAGTACCTTTTAATGCTTCCTGGTCAACATCTAACCAGTCTGGTGCTAATCTTCCGCCTGTAACTTCGAGAATATCTTTGTATCTCTGTAATTCTTTAGATTTGCTTCTGATTTCTATAACGTCACCAGCTTTGATTAAGTAAGAAGCAATATTAATTCTTTTTCCATTTACAGAAACATGTTTATGTCCAACAACCTGTCTTGATTCTCTTCTTGTTCTTGCAAATCCCATACGGAAAATTACATTGTCAAGTCTTGTTTCAAGCATAACCATAAGGTTTTCACCGGTCATACCCTTCATTTTATCAGCCTTATCATAGTAATTTCTGAAAGGTTTTTCAAGTACACCATAGATGAATTTAGCTTTCTGTTTTTCTCTTAACTGAAGACCATATTCACTCATTTTCTTGCCGGCTCTTGAAGATGTTCTATTGGATTTTTTATCATATCCTAAAAATACTGGATCTAAATCCAGGGATCTGCATCTTTTAAGTACGGGAACTCTGTTTACTGCCATTTTATTTCCTCCTGCTGTTGTTTACAACATAAATGTCTTCTTCCAACGGTTTCTAATTGATTTGTTCTATTTCGCTATCATTCAATTTAGATACTTTTCCAATATATAAAAAGAATAAGTACATTAAACACGACGACGTTTAGGTGGGCGACATCCGTTGTGTGGAACAGGGGTTACGTCTCTGATACTTGTAACTTCAAGACCACATGCCTGAAGTGCACGAATAGCAGCTTCACGTCCTGAACCAGGACCTTTTACTAAAACATCAACAGTTTTTAATCCATGTACTAATGCAGCTTTTGTAGCTGTTTCTGCAGCCATCTGAGCCGCATATGGAGTAGATTTCCTTGAACCTCTAAAACCAAGACCACCAGCACTTGCCCAGCTAAGAGCATTTCCTTCACAATCTGTTAAAGTTACGATTGTATTATTAAATGAAGACTGAATATGTGCCTGTCCACGTTCAACGTTTTTCTTTACACGCTTTTTTGTTACTTTTTTTGCAACTTTTTTAGCCATTTTAAACTAACCTACTTTCTCAATATTTACGGTTTACTATTTTAGTTACCTATTTCTTCTTGTTAGCAACAGTTCTCTTAGGACCTTTTCTTGTTCTAGCATTTGTCTTAGTTTTCTGTCCACGAACTGGGAGTCCTTTTCTATGACGAATACCTCTGTAACATCCAATTTCCTGTAGTCTCTTGATGTTAAGAGCAACTTCTCTTCTTAAATCACCTTCAACTGTTGCTGAAGCATCAATTGCTTCACCGATTCTCTTTACTTCATCATCCGTCAGATCTCTAACACGAGTATCAGGATTAACCTTAGCTTCTACTAAGATGCGGTTTGATAATACTCTACCAATTCCGTAGATGTAAGTTAGACCGATTTCCACACGTTTTTCTCTAGGTAAGTCAACACCTGCGATACGAGCCATTTACGTTTCCTCCATTTTCTTTGCGTTATTTGTAATAACGCACTTTTAGCACATAGCATACTTATGCCTGTGCATTTTCTGTTACTAATTGATTGGGGCGTGGCTACACACCCAACTGAGCATTGACTCAGTCTGTCCGATACTTTGATAGTGCCTAAGCATGTACAGTAATAAGTACATCATTCTCGGTATCAATAAGTAATATCCCGTAAATTCTCTACGTTATATTATCTCATTAACGATTGTCCTGCGACTTTCGCTATAGCCTCACATACTGATAAACACTGGGTTTTTCTTCTAACTAGCCCTGTCTCTGTTTGTGTTTTGGGTTCTCACAGATTACTCTGACAACACCTTTTCTTTTGATGATTTTGCATTTTTCGCAAATTGGTTTTACTGATGATCTAACTTTCATGTTAAATCCTCCTTTCAAAAAAGACCGTTTTACATTATATCATGATGCTTTTCGTTTTGCAATAGCAAAACGAATATATTATCAAACCCTGATTTAAGGTTGGTTTGAACCATTTTGAAAAAGATAAAAATTCATTTCCTTTTGCAAATACAACGAAGTTGTATTATAGGAGATACTTCATTTCCTCCAGGAAAATATGCAGTTGCATATTTTTGTAAATTGAAAGCAGAGCTTTCAATTTATTTATCTCTCCAGATTATTCTTCCCTTCGATAAATCATAAGGTGATAACTCCAAAGTTACCTTATCTCCCGGTAAAATTCTGATGAAATTCTGTCTTAATTTACCGCTGATATGTGCTAATACCACATGTCCGTTTTCTAATTCTACCTGAAACATTGTATTAGGCAATTTTTCTTTTACTATACCTTCAATTTCAATAACGTCGGTTTTTGACATTAATAATACCTCCTAAATCCCAATCTCCAAACCATTCACATTTATAATCGCTTAAAAGATGTTTATTATCTGCCGGTTAGCAAAAGCTATTGACAGATAAGTTATTTTTCTACAGTTAGTCTATGATAATCTTTGATAGCTTTTTTTATTTCTTCATTGATAACTTTTTCATTTCTTATAAGTTTATCTGCTAAAGCAGCATCAATGTTTTTTACAATGGGTTGAATATGCTTCTTGCTTTTCTTTTTTGGAGCATCTAATTTTTTAAGATTTCCATCTGAGAGATATACATATTTTTCATCTTCTCCGATTATGACATAGATCTGATTCTTGTCATGACCTGATTTGGATGCAGCCATCATTCCTACCATGGTTAATCCTCTTTTCTATATAATTGTGAGAATTTCAGGTTCGCCATCAGTAATTAAAATAGTATTTTCATAGTGGGCAGATAATGTTCCATCTTCCGTCACTACAGTCCAGTCATCATCAAGCCATTCAACATCTGCTCTTCCCTGATTAATCATAGGTTCAATGGCAAGCGTCATTCCAGCCTGAAGTTTCAATCCTCTGCGTTTTTGAGCAAAATTAGGTATTTGTGGATCTTCATGAAGTTTTGTACCAATTCCATGTCCCACCAGATCTCTGACAATACCATAACCAAAAGGTGTTACATAGGCATCAATTGCTCCAGAGATATCATATAAATAATTACCGTCTTTTGCCATTTTAATTCCTTCAAAGAAACTCTGTTTTGTTACATCTATCAGCTTCTGGGCTTCAACTGATATTTTTCCCACACCATAAGTTCTGGCAGCATCTGAATGGTATCCCTGATAAATCAGGCCTGCATCCAGACTAACAATATCGCCCTCCTGCAGAATATGGTTTTTATGAGGTATCCCATGAACAACTTCTTCATTTACAGATACACATATGGAAGCGGGATAACCGTTATAATTTAAAAAGTTCGGTATACATCCGCATTTTCTTATTAATTTTTCACCTAAAATGTCAATATCCATTGTAGACATTCCTGGCTCAATTGCTTTTCCCAGTTCTTCATGAACCAGTGCCAAAAGTCTTCCGGCTTCCCGCATCAATTCAATTTCTCTTTTTGATTTAATCGATACAGCCATTCCTTGCCTCCCGGCCTTTTCATTCAGCCGATGTCCAAATTATCCTAAGATTTTTACAATTTCAGCAAAGATATTCTGCATACTATTTGTTCCATCCACGGATTTTAAAATATTTTTATTATTATAGAATTCGATGAGCGGCTGTGTCTGATTATGATACACGCTCAAACGATTTTTAACAGTTTCTGGCTTGTCATCATCTCTTAAGATCAGCTGACTGCCACATTTATCACATACGCCTTCTTTAACAGGTGGTACGTTTACAATATGATATGTTGCTCCGCAGGTTACACATGCACGTCTTCCGGACATCCTGCTGATGATTTCGTCATCGGGTACGTCAACATTGATTGCATAATCAATCTTATCGCCCAAATCAGTTAAAGCTGCATCCAGAACTTCTGCCTGTGGGATTGTTCTTGGAAATCCGTCTAATACATATCCATTTTTACAATCTTCATTTGCAACTCTGTCTAATAAAATTTTAACAGTAAGTTCGTCTGGAACCAATAACCCTTGATCCATATATCTTTTAGCTTCTGCACCAAGTTCTGTTCCGTTTTTTATATTCGCTCTAAAAATATCACCTGTAGAAATATGTGGAACACCATATTTTTCAGCAATCTTCATTGCCTGTGTTCCTTTGCCGGCACCTGGAGCACCCAACATAATAATTTTCATTTTAACATTCCTCCTGCCTGCCGTATCTATCAGCTGTAGGGCAGACTTATTCGTTACTACAAAATGAATTGACAAGATACTTCTCTTGTCATGAATTCAGGTATGGGACACGACCAAACGTCCTGTCCCAACCCTTTTTTATGATGTACTTCCGGTTTTGCCGGTATACACATTATTTAATCAATCATCAAGAAATCCTTTGTAATTACGAACTAACATCTGTGATTCAATCTGTTTCATTGTATCAAGTACAACACTTACAATAATGATTAAGCTGGTACCGCCGAAAGAAACATCAGCGCTAAACACACCATTAAATACAAAAGGAACGATTCCCACAAAAGTTAAGCCACAGGCTCCGATAAATATTATATAATTTAAAACTTGTGTTAAATAATCACTGGTTGGTTTACCTGGTCTGATACCTGGAATAAAACCGCCCTGTTTTTTCATGTTATTTGCAATCTCTAATGGATTGAAAGTAATCGATGTATAGAAATAAGCAAAAAAGATAACCAGCACTACATAAACCAACATACCAATGGTATAAATAGGGGTTGCAGTACTGCACCAGTAGTTCTGATTTAAATACTTAAGAGCCGAAGCCCATACACCAGTGCCTTTATAACCAAGCAACGACGAGATAACAATAGGGAATTGCATTAAAGAAGAAGCAAAGATAATTGGGATAACACCTGCAGTGTTAACCTTCAGCGGAATACTTGTAGAATTACCGCCTACCATTTTTCTACCAACTACTTTTTTTGCATACTGTACTGGAATCTTACGTGTTCCTGCATTTAAAATAACTACGATAACAATCATTCCTGCAACGATTGCTATAATAATCAATGCTGCAAGAACTCCGGTAGCAACATTAGATGCTCCACTAACGAACTGTTTATACAAAGTTGCAAAATCATTTGGAAGACGTGAAATGATATTAATTACAAGAACAATAGAAATACCATTTCCAACTCCATGCTCTGTAATCTGCTCACCAATCCACATCAAGAATGCACTACCTGCTGTTAATATTGCAATTACAAGAATAACATTTTGTGCATTGTAATCTACCAATAAACCATTTCCACCGAATCCGATTGCCATAGCAGCAGATTCAACTAAAGAAAGACCAACCGTTACATAACGGGTAATCGCAACAATTTTCTTTCTTCCCTCTTCGCCATCTCTCTGCATCTCTTCCAATTTAGGAATAGCAATTGTAAGCAGCTGCATAATAATAGACGAAGTAATGTAAGGTGTAATATTTAAAGCAAAAACTGACATTTTAAGGAATGAACCACCTGTAAATGCATCGAGAAAGTTTGACATTCCGCCACTGCCTAGTAAATTTGTCAGTGTCGATTCAATGTATGCAGGATCGATTCCCGGGATGGGAAGTTGTGATCCAAAGCGAATCACAACTAACATTGCAAATGTAAATAAAATTTTTTTTCTTAGGTCTTTCATTTTAAATGCGTTTATAAGTGTTTTAAACATTAAATCACCTCTGCTGTTCCACCAACTGCTTCGATTTTTTCTTTTGCAGATGCGCTAAATGCATTAGCCTGAACCGTAAGCTTTTTGGTAAGTTCCCCATTGCCGAGAATTTTAACACCATCTCTAGGATTTTTAACGATCCCAGCTTCTACTAACGTGTCAACACTCACAGTGCTGCCATCTTCAAATCTTTCTAAGAATTTAATGTTGATACCTACGATTTCAAGAGAATTTCTATTAGTAAAACCTCTTTTAGGAATTCTTCTGTATAAAGGCATCTGACCACCTTCAAAACCGGGTCTTGGGGCTCCTGAACGAGCTTTCTGGCCTTTATGACCTTTACCAGCTGTTTTTCCGTTTCCTGAACCGTGTCCACGACCTTTTCTAAAATTATCGCTCTGTTTTGAACCTTCTGCAGGTTGTAAATTAGATAATTCCATTCTGACACCTCCTTATCTTAATATTAAGCTTCTTCTACCGTCACTAAGTGTCTAACCTGGCGAACCATTCCTCTTGTTGAAGCATTGTCAGGAATAACGTTAGTTGCGTTAACTTTCTTTAATCCTAAAGCTTCAACTGTTTTTCTGTTTTTAGGAACAGCACCAATAGTAGATTTAACTAAAGTAACTTTAATTGATTTTTCATTATTTTCTGCCATTTGTAAGTCTCCTTTCAAAAAACATGCGGATTCATCCGCACTTAAGCCATGATTTCCTCAACAGATTTACCACGGTTTTTAGCTACTTCTTCAGGAGTTTTTAACTGGCTTAATCCGCTGATTGTAGCAAGTACTACGTTTTGTTTATTGTTTGAACCTAATGATTTTGTACGAATATTTTTAATTCCTGCAAGTTCGCATACGCTACGAGCAGGGCCACCAGCGATAACGCCGGTACCATCTGGAGCTTTCTTTAAAAGAACGCTTGCAGATCCAAAATTTCCAAGAAAGTCATGTGTTACTGAACTGTTATCATCTAATGCAACAGAAACTAAATTCTTCATTGCATCTTCTTTACCTTTACGAATAGCTTCAGGAATTTCTGTAGCTTTTCCAAGTCCTGCACCAACATGGCCATTGCCGTCGCCTACTACCACTAAAGCTGTGAAGCGGAAGTTACGACCACCTTTAACAACCTTGGTAACACGTTTGATGGTAACTACTTTTTCTTTTAATTCTAATTGACTAACATCAATGATTGTACGTTTCATGTGATTTTCTCCTCCTTTTCTAGAATACTAAGCCAGCTTCTCTGGCTGCGTCAGCTAATGCTGATACTTTACCCTGATATATTAAGCCACCTCTATCAAAGACAACTGTAGATATTCCTTTTTCAATTGCTCTTTTAGCAATTACAGTTCCTAAATATGTTGCTGCATCAACGTTATTGGTTTTTTCAATTTCTGATTTTACTTCTTTTTCAAGAGTAGATGCAGAAACTAAAGTTTTTCCAACTGTATCGTCAATAATTTGAGCATACATATGATTATTACTTCTGAACACAGCCAAACGTGGTCTTTCAGCGGTACCACTAAAACGGTTACGTAATTTGATGTGCTTTTTAACACGTGTTTTTTGTCTAGATACTTTGTTAACCATTCTCACACTCTCCTTATCTATTTCTTACCAGTCTTACCAACTTTACGTCTGATTGTTTCATCAGCATACTTGATTCCTTTGCCCTTATAAGGTTCAGGTCTTCTCTTATCTCTGATTTCAGCTGCGAATTGGCCTACTTTTTCTTTGTCGATGCCTTTTACGATAATGATGTTCTGTCCTTCAAGTACTGTTTCAATACCTTCTGGATCTTCCATCTCAACCGGATGAGAATAGCCTAAAGATAAGGTTAATTTAGAACCAGCTTTTGCTGCTCTGTAACCAACACCATTTACTTCAAGTTTTTTTGCATAACCGTCTGTTACACCAACTACCATATTGTTTACTAAAGTTCTTGTAAGTCCATGTAATGCTTTCATTTTCTTTAAGTCACTTGGTCTTGTAACAACAACTTCTGAGCCTTCAAGTTTGATATCCATTTCTGCTGGCAGCACTCTTTCAAGTGTTCCCTTAGGACCTTTTACAGTCACTTTATTATTTTCTGCAATTTCTACAGTTACGCCTGCTGGAACCGCGATTGGCATTCTTCCTATACGTGACATGCCCGTACCTCCTATTATTTAGTGAATGGCAAAACATTATTTTCCCATTAATTTTTTTGTTTTAATTCATAAATCTGGTTTTAAAGTTACTTAGATGAAGAGTGATATTCACTCTTCACTATGTAGTCTTTTTTGTCTGATTACCAAACAAATGCTAATACTTCTCCACCAACGTTAAGTGATCTAGCTTTTTTGTCAGTAATAACACCCTGGTTTGTAGAAATAATTGCAATACCAAGACCGCCTAATACTTTAGGAAGTTCTTCTTTGTTCGCATATACACGAAGACCTGGTTTAGAGATTCTTTTAAGTCCTGTGATGATTTTTTCGGTTTTATCAGCACCGTATTTTAATGTAACGCTGATAGTTTTGAAACCATCTTTTTCGATAATTTCGAATTTTTTAATATAACCTTCTTCAAAAAGGATTTCAGCAATAGCTAATTTCATTTTAGAAGCGGGGATATCTACTGTATCATGTTTTGCAGTATTTGCATTACGAATTCTTGTAAGCATATCTGCAATTGGATCGCTCATTGTCATTTATGTTGCCTCCTTTTTATACAATTGCTGCTGGCTGTTGGTTATTGCTATACAGATAATCATATTATCTGCACTGGCATGTTTATTCTACCAGCTAGCTTTTCTAACGCCAGGAATCTGTCCTTTATATGCTAATTCACGGAAGCAAATTCTGCAAATTCCGTATTTTCTTAGTACTGAGTGTGGACGTCCACAGATTTTACAACGTGTATATTCTCTAGAAGAGAATTTGGCTGGACGCTGTTGTTTAATCTTCATTGAAGTTTTAGCCATGAATTTACCTCCTTATTATTTTGCGAATGGCATATTGAAAAATGTCAATAATTCGCGTGCTTCTTCATCGGTTTTAGCAGTGGTTACAAAGATAACATCCATTCCTCTTACTTTGTCTACTTTATCATAGTCAATTTCAGGGAAAATGATTTGTTCTTTAATACCAAGTGCATAGTTTCCTCTGCCATCAAATGCATTAGGATTTACCCCTCTAAAGTCACGTACGCGAGGCAATGCTAAATTTATTAAACGATCAAGGAATTCATACATCTTTTCGCCACGTAATGTTACTTTACATCCGATTGGCATTCCTTCTCTGATTTTAAAGTTTGCGATTGCATTTTTAGCTTTAGTTGTTACTACTTTCTGACCAGTAATGGTTTCAAGTTCTTTAACAGCTGATTCAAGGGATTTAATGTTGTCTTTTGCTTCGCCAACGCCCATGTTGATAACTATTTTTTCAATTTTGGGAACTTCCATTACATTTTTATATTCAAACTTTTTGACCATAGAACCTACGATCTCGTCTTTATACATATCTTTAAGTCTAGCCACGATTTAGACCTCCTCTCTTAGAATTAATCAATTACATCACCTGTTGATTTTGCAAAACGAACTTTTTTGTCATTTTCAAGTTTAAATCCTACTCTGGTAGGTTTTCCCTTGTAAACGTACATTACGTTTGAAATTTCAATAGGAGCTTCTTTGTGAATAATTCCGCCATTTTGATTAGTTCCTGAAGGTTTTGCGTGTTTTGTTATTAAGTTAACACCTTCTACTAATACTTTACCGTTTTTAGGATCAACGGAAACAACTTTACCTTCTTTACCGTTATCTTTACCAGCAATCACCTTTACGGTATCACCCTTTTTAATTTTCATAGTTGACATATAGGCACCTCCTTATAATACTTCGGGAGCTAATGAAACAATTTTCATAAATTGTTTTTCACGAAGCTCTCTTGCTACTGGTCCAAAAATACGGGTCCCTTTTGGAGTTTTGTCATCTTTAATGATAACAGCAGCATTTTCGTCAAACTTGATATAAGAACCATCTTTACGACGAGCGCCTTTTACGGAACGTACAACCACTGCTTTAACTACATCGCCTTTTTTTACAACGCCGCCTGGTGTTGCATCTTTAACCGTAGCTACAATAATATCACCAATACATGCATATCTTCTAGTAGATCCGCCTAATACTCTAATGCAAAGTAATTCTTTGGCACCTGTATTATCAGCGACTCTAAGTCTGCTTTCTTGTTGTATCATGCTAATTCTCCTTCCAAAAGTAGTAATTATTTTACTCTTTCAATAATTTCTACAAGTCTCCATCTCTTATCTTTTGAGATTGGTCTTGTTTCCATAACTTTAACTTTATCACCAATGTTACATTCGTTGTTTTCATCATGTGCTTTTAATGTATATGTTCTCTTTACGATCTTGCTGTAAAGTGGATGTTTAACATGATCTTCAACTGAAACAACAATTGTTTTATCCATTTTGTTGCTGACAACTTTACCAGTACGTGTTTTTCTTAAATTTCTTTCTTCCACGATTAAATCTCCTTTCAATAATTCCTATATACTATCGCTAATCCACTGAATTATTCAGCAATTTTAGCTTTTTCAGTTATAACTGTTTGAATTCTAGCAATATTTTTTCTAACATCTTTTATTCTTGCTGTATTATCTAACTGATTGGTAGCATTCTGGAATCTCAAATTGAAAAGTTCTTTTTTAGCAGCAACTAATTCACCTGCTAAATCTGCAGCTGATTTCGCTTTTAAATCTTCTACATATTTATTATTTTTCATTTGATACACCGCCTTCCAAGTCTGCTTTAGAAACAATTTTACATTTGCAAGGAAGCTTATGCATAGCAAGACGTAAAGCTTCTGTTGCAATTTCTTCAGATACTCCGGAGATTTCGAACATTACGCGTCCTGGTTTAACTACAGCTACCCAATATTCCAGTGTTCCTTTACCAGAACCCATACGTGTTTCTGCAGGTTTTGCAGTTACAGGTTTATCAGGGAAAATCTTAATCCAAACTTTACCACCACGTTTAATGAAACGAGTCATAGCAACACGGGCTGCTTCGATCTGATTTGATTTAATCCAGCATGGCTCCATAGCCACGATACCATATTCGCCGTTAGAGATTGTATTTCCTCTTGTACATTTTCCTGCCATAGATCCGCGGAACTGTTTACGACGTTTAACTCTTTTAGGCATTAACATTATTTATCGCTCCCTTCCTTTGAAGTAGCTTTAACTTCAATATTTCCTCTAGTAGGAAGAACTTCACCTTTGTAGATCCAAACTTTTACTCCAACTTTACCAAAAGTAGTATCTGCTTCAGCAAAACCATAGTCAATATCTGCTCTGAGTGTCTGAAGTGGAATAGTTCCTTCACTGTAGAACTCTGTACGAGCCATATCAGCACCGCCAAGACGGCCAGCAACTGCAGTTTTGATACCAAGTGCCCCTGATTTCATTGTTCTGCTCATAGTAGATTTCATGGCTCTTCTGAAAGATACACGATTCTCTAATTGTAAAGCAATGTTTTCAGCAACTAACTGTGCGTCTTTGTCAGGTCTCTTGATTTCTTTGATATCTACTAAGACTTTTTTAGTTGTAATCTTTGCAAGATCTTTTTTTGTTACTTCGATTTCATTTCCGCCTTTACCAATGATGATACCTGGTTTTGCAGTGAAAATGATAACTTTTACTCTGTCTGATGCTCTTTCGATTTCAATTTTAGAAATACCTGCAGCATATAATTTTTTCTTCAAAAATTTTCTGATGTTATAGTCTTCAATTAAGTAATCGGAAAATTCTGATTCAGCATACCACTTGGAATCCCAGTCTTTAATTACACCGACTCTTAAGCCGTGAGGATTAACTTTCTGTCCCATATCTTTCCTCCTATCTTTCGTTAAGCACTACAGTGATATGGCTTGATCTTTTTAAGATTCTGTAAGCTCTACCCTGTGCTCTTGGTTTTACTCTCTTCATTGTAGGTCCATTGTTTGCATAACACTCTGCAATGTAAAGATTCTCAACCTTCATACCGTTATTGTTTTCAGCATTTGCAATCGCTGATTCTAATAATTTTTTGATTAAACTAGAAGCATATCTTGGATTATATTCCAATACAGCTAACGCTGTTGTAACATCTCTGCCTCTAATGGCATCTAAAACGAAACATGCTTTCTGCACAGACACTCTTGCATATGATAATTTTGCTGATGGTCTTGTATCTGCATTTGCATTTCTTTCTCTTTTTATTTGGGATCTATGTCCTTTTGCCATGGATGAAACCTCCTTTCACAAACTTTTATCGTTTAACTTTTGATTTTTTCTCGTCTTTTCCATGCCCTCTGTAAGTTCTAGTTGCAACGAACTCACCAAGTTTATGTCCAACCATATCTTCAGTTACATATACAGGAACGTGCTTTCTACCGTCGTGAACTGCAAGTGTCAGTCCAACAAATGATGGGAAAATAGTAGAACGACGTGACCAGGTTTTAATTACCTGTTTGCCGCCTGCTGCGTTCATAGCATCTACTTTTTTAAGTAAGCTTGCGTCTGCAAATGGTCCTTTTTTAAGTGATCTAGCCATGATATATCCTCCTTCATATCAACATTAAGTTGATAAGCCATGCGGAAAGGCGCCTCTTGGCGCTTTTCGCTAACGCTCATCCTATTTTATAGCTTTGCCATCTCTTCTTCTTACTATTAACTTGTTAGAATGTTTTTTCTTCTTACGAGTTTTTAAGCCAAGAGCAGGTTTACCCCAAGGTGTGCATGGTCCAGGACGGCCGATTCCGGCTTTACCTTCACCACCACCGTGTGGATGGTCATTTGGATTCATTACAGAACCACGAACAGTAGGTCTGAAGCCCATGTGACGTGTACGTCCTGCTTTACCAATATTGATAAGGCTATGTTCGCCATTTCCTACAATACCAATAGATGCTTTGCAGTTGATAGGAACCATTCTCATTTCGCCTGAAGGTAATCTAAGAGTTGCATATTTTCCTTCTTTAGCCATTAACTGTGCACTGTTTCCTGCTGAACGAACCATCTGTCCGCCTTTACCAGGATATAATTCGATGTTATGTACCTGAGTACCAACAGGAATTTCTGACAATGGTAAGCAGTTTCCGACTTTAACTTCTGAGCCTGTGCCATTGATAACTTTCATACCATCTGTAAGCCCCTGTGGAGCAAGGATGTATGCTTTTTCGCCGTCTGCGTAGCAGATCAGAGCGATATTTGCTGTTCTGTTTGGATCATATTCGATACCAATAACAGTAGCAGGAACGCCTTCTTTATTTCTTTTGAAATCGATTATTCTGTATTTTCTTTTAGCACCGCCACCGCGATGTCTAACAGTAATTTTACCCTGGTTATTACGTCCGGCAGTTTTACTTTTGGAAGTACAGAGAGCTTTTTCAGGGACATCTTTTGTGATTTCTGAAAAATCAGAACCAGTCATATTTCTTCTGGAAGGTGTATATGGGCTGTAAGTCTTAATTCCCATGATTAATTCTCCTCTCAAATGGTCTCAGCTTTCGCCGAAACTTAATTTAATATCATGCTTTTTTGCATTTAGTCAGGTTTGAAGTTTACTTTAAGTCTGTAAAAATTACAGTCCGGTAAATACTTCAATTTCCTTGCTATCTTCTGTTAACTGAACGATAGCCTTTTTGGTCTTAGCAGTTTTACCTGTTGTAGCACCACGTCTTTTATTTTTTCCATCTAAGTTCATTGTGTTAACGCTTTTTACTTTTGTTCCTACGAACATTTTTTCAACAGCTTCTTTAACCTGTGACTTAGTAGCTTCAGTATGAACTAAAAATGTATATTTCTTTTCGCTCATGCCAGCCATACTTTTTTCAGTAACAACTGGTTTGAGGATTACATCATAATATTTTATATCTGCCATTATGCGTACACCTCCTCAATCATTTTTACAGCATCTCTTGTTAAGACAACTGTCTGAGCCTTCATAACATCGTATACATTAATTGTATTGGTTAATGTTGTGTGAATTGAAGGAACGTTTTTAGCGGACATAACCACTTTTGCATCGTTTTCAGCAATTACAACAAGACCTCTGCTAACTTTTAAATTGTCCATAACTTCCTGGAATTTTTTTGTTTTGATTTCATCAAATTTCAATTCATCCAAAACGATAACTTTTTTATCTACAACCTTGCTTGTTAAAGCAGATTTAAGAGCAATTCTTTTTTCCTTCTTATTTAACTTGAAAGAATAATCTCTTGGTACTGGAGCGAATACAACACCGCCTCCGGTCCATTGTGGAGATCTTGTAGAACCTTGTCTTGCATGACCTGTTCCTTTTTGTCTCCAAGGTTTTCTTCCGCCACCGGATACTTCAGAACGCGTTTTTGCTTTCTGTGTTCCCTGACGATTGTTTGCAAGCTGTTGAACGACTGCCATGTGTACTAAGTGCTTATTAACTTCAATACCAAATATCGCATCGCTTAAGTCGATTTTTCCAACTTCTTTGCCTTCCATATTATAAACAGATACGTTTGCCATCTGAATGGTCTCCTTTCATCCTAAATTAAGCTTCACCTTTAACTGTTTCTTTAACTGTTACTAAAGCTTTTCTAGGTCCTGGTACTGCGCCTTTTACTAATATTAAATTCTTATCAGTATCTACTCTGACAACTTCAAGATTCTGAACTGTTACATTCTGGCTACCCATGTGACCTGGCATACCTTTGCCTTTAAATACACGGCTTGGGCTTGAACAGGCACCATTGGAACCCTGATGACGATGGAATTTAGAACCATGAGCCATAGGACCTCTGGACTGATTATGTCTTTTGATTGCGCCTTGGAATCCTTTTCCTTTTGAAACAGCAGATACGTCAATTTTATCTCCAGCTGCGAAGATATCAGCTTTAATTTCTTGTGCTAATGAATATTCTTCTGCGTTTTCGAATTTAAATTCTCTTACATATCTTTTTGATGTAACACCAGCTTTTGCAAAATGTCCTCTTGCCGCTTTGTTAACACCATGTCTGTGAACGATTTCTTTCTTTCCAGACTTGTCTCTGTTAATGATTTTATCCTTTTTTTCTGTGAAGCCAACCTGAACTGCCTTGTAACCATCATTCTCAACTGTTTTGATCTGAGTTACAACACAAGGTCCTGCCAGAAGAACAGTTACTGGGATAAGTAATCCGTCTTCGTTGAAGATTTGAGTCATTCCGACTTTGGTAGCTAAAATAGCCTTCTTCATTTCTTTACCTCCTGTTTTGTCTACAGCGGAATAATCACTAAGGATTATTCATACTAGTAGGGGTCTTATTTGTTTTTCATTTTGATATCGATGTAAACACCTGCGGGCATCTCTAATCTCTGTAAAGCGTCTACAGTCTTAGGAGTTGGTGCCATGATATCGATTAATCTTTTGTGTGTTCTTTGTTCGAACTGTTCTCTTGAATCTTTGTACTTGTGTACCGCTCTCAATATAGTGATGATTTCCTTCTTTGTAGGAAGGGGAACTGGTCCGCTCACCTGAGATCCGTTTTTCTTTACTGTTTCGATAATTTTCTTAGCTGATGCATCTACTAACTGATGATCATAAGCCTTTAGTGTAATTCTCATTACTTGACTTGCCATAAAAAAAGTCGCCTCCTTTTCGCACTTTCTAAATCTTAAGTACGACAAGCGGTGACTGTACACTCTCCCGTGTGTGTCCTAAAGTTGCACGCTTCGCAACCGGCTTTACACGTTGTTTCTACCTCTTGGTAGACGTTTTGTTTGTACAGTGACTTGTCGTCAGTTTCCTAACTTGACATTCGCTCCACGGAAAACCTGTTGAATTTCAACAGCAACCTCACGCTTCACAGCTATCATGCCACAGCAATAAGTAGTATACATGATGTTTTCTATACATGCAAGTACTTTTTGAAAAATATTTTTTTATTTTTTACTATTATAATTAACGTCATCAAAAAGATGGCGATACTTATCCATTGCGAGGTGGAAAAGCTTAAAAACCGACCTCTTTCCACATCTCCTCGTAAAAATTCCAGGGAAAATCTCACAATACTGTAACAACTTCCATATACCGTAATCATTACCAATGTACTTTTTTTCTTAACAGCAAGAACCACCAGTACCATAAATATCAATAGATTAAAAAAACTTTCCACAAGCTGTACCGGAAACAGATTAATTCCATTAGGTCCTACTGGTGATGAGTGAAACATAATATGAAATATTCCCGAATAAGGAATTCCATAACAGCAGCCCGCCATAAAGCAGCCAATTCTTCCAAATGCGTGGATAAGAGGAATTACAGGTATCAGGGTAAAAAGCATCTTTTCTATACTGATATGATACCGTCTGCAATAACGGACTATCATCAGAATACCACCCAGCAGTCCTCCGTAAAAAACAAAACCTCCAGTGAGAATTCCTTTAAGCACCTCTGGATTATGTAGCAGAACTTCTCTACCG